>Ga0075121_1000650_pt1 | contig 23630 bp, 22 predicted proteins | sample AntAceMetag02UKG_FD_69793 | JGI IMG/M metagenome (GOLD analysis project Ga0075121, IMG submission 69793) | Saline lake microbial communities from Ace Lake, Antarctica - Antarctic Ace Lake Metagenome 02UKG | ecosystem: Environmental > Aquatic > Non-marine Saline and Alkaline > Saline | place... | reverse complement strand
TGCTCCACTGGTTCATGGAAGACGTTAAAGAGGCGACTGCTGGCAAGATTAAATTTCAGGAGTATTGGGGGGGCTCACTTTTGAAAGGACGGGAGATCCTTGAGGGTGTTCAACATGGGGTTACAGATCTTGCCTTGCTTTGTCCCCCCTATAATCCGGGAAAGCTTCCGATCGCCTACAGCAATTACGCATTTCCTTTTGCTCCGAGAAGCGCTGCAGTGATGTCCTGGATCGTGGGACAGTTATATAAAGAGTTTCCGTTCATGGTACAGGAGTTTACCAAGTATAACATGAAATCCCTATGTAACGGAACAGTGAGCGACTATGGCATCTTGTCAAGAGACCCTATGACAACCTTAAAAGAGTTCAAAGGCAAGAAGATTGTGCAGCTTGGGGGTTATTTTGCAGACTGGACCAAAGCCTCGGGAATCCAGCCCGTATCCGGCATCACGGCTGGCGAAAGGTATGAGCGCCTCCGGACCGGCGTCGTGGAAGGCAGCTTACTTACCCCCAGCTTTTTCGTGGCTTATAAAGAATATGAAGTCGCGAATAATTGCGTCATGACCGGCCTTGGTTCACGGGTCCCGTTCTTTGTGGTATGTAACTTGAAAAAATGGAATACGTTAACACCTCAAGTGCAAAAGCTATTCATGGATATCGGCCAGAGAATTCAGAAACGTCACGCCGAGGGGACGGATCAAGAGATGGAACACTCCCTTAAGATTCTTCAAGCCAATGATGTTAAATACTACGGCTATCTTTCCGACAAAGTTTTGATTCAATGGGCCGCTCTAGTACCGGATACGCCCGCGACCATGTGTAAATCACTTGAAGGTAAATACCCAAAGATCTGGGACATGGCCCATCGATTTATAAAACTCGCCGAGGAGAAGGGGCATAAGTGGCCCCGTAAATTCGCCATCAAATAGATCATCAACAAAAGCCTTTTTTTGAAGAGACAAAGAGTCCGCTTTGACTCTTTGTCTCTCCTAACAGTGCAAAGTTAATTCCTAAAATCAAAAAGTTAACTTGATTCGCTTCGCCGAGCCCGGCTTTTATGGGGGGACAATTATGGAAAATAAAGCCCTTTGCGGGACTGAGCAGAAGGAAGGCACCCGAAGAATGCAGGGACATTGAAAGGATGATTTCTTAGCTTTCCGTATTTAAAATTATTGTTATACAAGATGAATTGATTTTAATGGAACTGGATTGTCATGATTAAATATTTAAAGGAGATTTATCGTTTAATCGCACTCGTGAGCAGGGGCTTAAATTTTACCTTTGCCCTTATGTGTGGATTGTTACTTTATCTGGTGGCGATTCTGACGTGCGTTGATGTGGTATCCAGCCATCTGTTCAACAAACCCATTCCAGGAGCCGTTGAACTCATCGTTTTAACAATGCCTTGGGTTGTTTGCTTGGCCCTTGCCTTTGCATTGATAAAGGGGGCCCATGTTCGGGTTACTCTTTTATACAGCCGATTTCCCAGTAGGGGTCAGTCGTGTCTTGACCTTGTGGCGAATCTGCTTGCTTTTTTGTTTTTTTGCGTCCTTACCTATGGGACATGGTTGCATTTCTGGTCATCTTGGGAGGTAAGGGAACCGATGTTCGCCGCGCTTTTGACACTGCCCTGGTGGCTTGGCAAGCTGGCCTTACCGGTTGGCGTTTTTCTAATCGCCATACAACACTTCCTCGAAGCCGTAAACGTCTATTTTAAGGACTGAACAAATATGGATCCTTTCATTATTGGAATTGTCGGGGTAATTGTTTTGGTGATTCTGCTCGCCCTGGGCGTGCACGTCGCCGTTAGCTTAGGGATAGTGGGTTTGGCAGGCATGATGTTCTTAATAGGGCCGGATGCTTCCATATACACATCGGCAACCCTCACATTTGAACGTGTCAGCAACTATGCGCTGGTGATTGTGCCGCTCTATGTACTTATGGGCATTTTGGCTCAAGAGGGAGGTCTCAGCTCCGGTGCCTATGAATGCTTGCGCCTGTGGACCAACCGTCTAAACGGCGGCCTTGGGGTTGCGACCGTGGGTGCCTGCACAATGTTTGGCACTATGTGTGGTTCTTCTCTGGTAACCGCCGCTGTGTTTGCTCAGTTGAGTGCGCCGGAAATGAGACGAATGGGATATGAAAAACGATTTGCTTACGGGATCTGTTCCTCAGGCGGAGTCATCGGCATGTTGATACCGCCCAGTGTCCTTATCGTTATTTATGGTATTCTTACTCACGATTCCATTGGCAGGCTTTTGATCGGAGGCATCAGTCCCGGCATTATGCTTTTTATCATTTTTTGCTTAGGAATTATGTTGATGGTCTATTTTAGACCGACCCTTGCGAGCAAAATAGAATACAAACCCACATGGCGCGAGCGGCTCGCCTCTCTTAAGCTTATTTGGGGTGTGGTCTTAACCGTAGTCATTATTTTTGGCGGCATATTTTCAGGGGTTTTTAGTCCATCTGAGGCAGGTGCCGTGGCCTGCATTGTACTTTTAATTATCTATCTTTCCTCCACCAGAGATCGCGCGAAGGGAATGAAGGTGGCCATCTACGGAACGGCTGCCACGTCGGCTATGATTTTTCTTATACTTATAGGGGCAGGCATTTTTTCTCGCTTTCTTGTTCTCTCCACAGTGGCCCCCAGGCTCTTAGAGGCAGTAACCCATTTAAATCTATCGAGTGTGGGTTTCTTGGCCGTTGTGGCCTTGGGTTATATTGCCATGGGGTGTTTCTTTGATTCCATTTCCATGCTCAGCATCACCATTCCTATCCTTCACCCGGCGGCGATGGCACTCGGGATAGACCCGATTCACTTCGCGATGGTGACGATTGTGGCTATCGAAATCGGCCTCATTACCCCGCCTGTGGGTTTAAATATTTATGCGGTAAAAGGGGTGGCTGAACACGATGTCAGTTTGGAGGACCTTTTTATAGGGATTTTGCCCTTTGTATTGATGATGGCCTTTTGTTTGGTTCTGTTTATCATTTTTCCGTTTTTTAGTACGTTTTTGCCAGAAATGATGAAATAAGCAGGGAAATCCGTTATCTCTGCAGTTATGTAAGGGAAAATGATATCTGGGCGTATTTGCCAGCTATCATTGGAGTGCAGAGAAGCGGAAAATAGAATTACTAGAAGAGCTAACATGGCGCTAAATGTGTAGATAATTGGAGAGAAAGATAGCGTGTTAAAGAATTTGTTTAGCCCTATGAAAATTGGAAATATCGAAATTGCCAATAGGCTGGTTGTAACTCCGATGGTAACCTATTGCTGCAATCAGGATGGCACCGCTACGGAACAATATATAGCCTACCATGAGGCCAAAGCAAAAGGAGGATGGGGACTAATCTTTACAGAAGATTATGCGATCGATCCGGCAGGAAAGGCCTTTCGCTGTATCGCAGGACTGTGGGATGATGGACAGATTGCAGGTCATTCGGAGTTAACGAAAAGGGTTCATCAATACAACTGTAAAATATTTGCACAAATATATCATGCTGGGAGGCAGACAAAAAGTGATATTACCGGATTTCAGCCTGTGGCGCCTTCCCCGATTCCTTGCCCCAAGGATCTGGAGATGCCGCATGAACTTAGCATAGATGAGATCCAGATATTGGTAGAAAAATTCGGCGATGCCGCCTTTAGGGCAAAAAAAGCGGGGTTCGACGGGATTGAAATCCACGGCGCCCATGGGTACCTTGTTGCGCAATTCATGTCTCCCTACTCCAATAAAAGAACCGACAAATATGGCGGTCATCTCTTGAATAGAATGCGCTTTTCGTTGGAGATCATAACCAATATTCGAGAGAAAGTCGGCAGGGATTTTGGAATGAGTTTTAGGCTTTCTACCGAGGAATTCGTACCCGGCGGCAGAACTATTGAGGATACAAAGGCAATAGCCATCATATTGGAAGAGGCAGGGGTCGATGTCTTGAGTCTTAATGCGGGTGTTTACGCAAGCATAGATAGGGTTGTACCCCCTGCGCAAGTGTGTCATGGGTGGCTTGCCGATCACGCCGCGGAAGTAAAAAAGGTGATAAACATCCCTGTTATTGTTGCAGGTAGAATCAATGATCCATTCGTTGCCAATGCTATTGTTGCCTCAGGCAAAACCGATTTTGTTGGTATGGCTAGGGCTTCCTTGGCTGATCCAGAATTACCCAATAAGGCGTCAGCCGGCGACTTTGACGACATCGTACCATGCATAGCCTGTAATGAGGGGTGCATAGGTTCATTGTTCAAAGATGAACATGTTAAATGTGTTCTGAATCCGACACTGGCGAAGGAGTCTGAATGGATCTTAAAGCCGGCAGCCGTAAAGAAAAGGGTTCTGGTAGTCGGAGGCGGTCCTGCGGGGATGGAAGCGGCTACCACCGCGGCAAGAGCAGGCCATGATGTTCAATTGTATGAAAAGACAGAGAGATTGGGAGGTCTATTCTACCTGGCCAGTGTGCCGCCCAGCAAGGGTGAAATCAGTAGCTATATTAACCGGCAAAAAAATTGCTTGGAAAAGTTGAAAGTCAGTGTTTTTTTGACTACCGAAGTTACATCCAAATTAATCGACTTCCATCATCCGGATGTGGTCATTCTTGCAACTGGCGGCACGCCGATGGTGCCTAAGATACCGGGTATTGACAAGTTGTGCGTTGAGAATGCTTACAGTGTTCTTGCTGGAAAGGTCGTGGTTGGCCCCAATGTGCTTATCATCGGAGGAGGCCTGGTGGGCGCTGAGACTGCCAATCATTTGGCAAACCACGGCAAGGCGGTAACCCTGGTTGAAATGCTGCCCGATATTGCAGTCGACGAGCCGCCTACCACCAGAATGTATTTGTTAAAGGACCTGGAAAACGCAAAGGTAAAAATACTTGTGAACACGGAGGTTACGGAGATAGTTGACGATGGAGCAATGATCGTCAAAAACGATAACAGTGAAAAAATTAGCGCTGATACCGTTCTTCTGGCCGTGGGGAGCAAACCTAATAATGATTTTGCGGCAGAACTTGCCGGGAAGGCATATAAGGTAGTCACTATAGGTGATGCTGCCAAAGTTGGGAAAGTTATGGAAGCTGTTCAGTCAGGGTTTTTGGTCGGGATGCGAATCTAGCGCTGGCAATGGGATTCTGCCGGGCCTGCATTTGCAAATAAGGATCGATCCAAGTCCGACAATGTAGTCCAACAAGGCAAGGGAACCATCGCCCTTCAGCAAGGGTCAGACCATTTGAGGGCCTTCATCCTGGTGTGATTCATGTCTACCATGGATTTTGGTACGGTTTCGATGACGGGTGGAAGACGGTGAATGACAACCTTCTTACCGACCAGATGGCGCATGATCCCGCTGTGTCATCCACCCAACTTAGAGGACTCTTATGCAGAATTGAAAAATGCAATCTCACCGCCCGGCCAGGTCGCGGCCCCGAACGGCGTTCGGATGGGAAAAATCCCCTGTTAAGGCCGTTTCTAAGGAGGGATGACAGGTGCAACCTTTGAGATTTATGAATCAGCCCTTAGAAAGAGGTAATCTTCATTTGAAGAACCGTTTTGTCATGCCCCCGATGGTAACGAATTATGCCTCGCCTGACGGGTTCATGACTGACAGGCAGATCGCCTACTATGCCGCACGCGTCCAAGGGGGTGCGGGACTTATCATTGTAGAGGCTGCATCCGTGTCAACCGAGGGGAAAGGTTCTCCCAATTGGTTGTGCCTGCACGACGACTCTTTTGTTCTTCCACTCACTGAATTTATAAAAATGGCCCGTTCCACCGGCACCAAGATACTCCTTCAGTTGGCCCATGCGGGGAGACAGACATCTTCTGAAATAACCGGCAATCAGCCTTATGCACCCTCTTCCATTCCATGTGCCCCTTTTGGAGAAACCCCGCTGGCGCTTTCCATTGAAGAGATCAAGACTATTGAAAGGAAATTTGCAGAGGCAGCTATGAGGGCCTGTGAAGCCGGTTTCGATGGGGTCGAGATTCACGGGGCACATGGTTACCTCGTTCACCAGTTTTTATCTCCCCGAACCAACCTTCGCTCGGATGAATACGGAGGGGACCTCATTGCAAGGGTCAAGTTCTTAAAGGGAATCCTGAAACGTATAAAGAGAGATGTTCCCTCTGATTTTATTATTGGATGTCGCTTGAATGGTGAGGACTATGTAAAGGGGGGGCTCCACATAGAGGATACCATGGGGATTGCAGTTCAACTATCCGGCGACGGCATTTCCTATCTCCATATCTCCTGCGGGGTGGCTGAATCCATCCACATGACCATTCCCCCAATGGACGTGGAGCCAGGTTTTCTGGCCCCACTGGCCGAAGCCGTCAGAAAGAACGTATCGGTACCCATCATCATTGCAGGCAGGATAAATGATCCTCACATAGCCGATTCCCTCATTAAAGAGGGGAAGGCCGATCTGATCTCTATGGGAAGGGCTTTGTGGGCGGATCCGCAGCTTCCCCTTAAGGCATTGGAAGGACGCTTCGATGAGATCCGGCCCTGTATTGCCTGCAATCAGGGGTGCCGTAGACAAATCGATCGTTGCTGCCTGATGAATCCGGAAACCGGTCGAGAAAAGGAATTTGAGATTCATCCTGTGAAGAAATTCAAGAGAGTCCTTGTTGTAGGGGGTGGACCTGCCGGAATGGAATTCGCCCGGGTCGCCTCCCTCAGGGGTCATGAAGTCACCATTCTTGAAAAATCCTCTCAATTAGGAGGAAACTTTCGTCTGGCTTCAGTCCCTCCAAAGAAAACCGAAATCCTTAAGGGCGTTCGTTATCTGGAGCTTGAAATAAGAAGGCTGGGCGTTCGTGTGGAAACGGAAAAGGAGGCAACGCCGGAAGAGCTGGAGAAATTGAAGTTCGACGACCTTATCATAGCCACAGGGGCTTTGCCTTTGATCCCTCCCATTCAAGGAGCCGAATCAAATAATGTGATGCTTGCCCAAGATGTGCTCCTTGAAAAAGAGAACGTGGGCAACAGCGTCTTGGTCATAGGCGGGGGCATGGTAGGATGCGAGGTAGCGGATTTTCTCTCCGCCAGAGGAAAAAAGGTGATTTTGACGGAAATTCTTCCAGACATTATCCCTCACACTGATGCCCCTTCCGCACGCTTTCTCCGTGAAAGGCTTCGAGATCAAAAGGTTGAGATCAAGATATCCTCTAAGGTGAAAAAAATCTCCAGAAATGAAGTTACCATTGAGAAGGAAGAGCTTGAAGAAATTGTAGGACCTATAGATAACGTCATCATTGCGGCAGGGTACGGGGCGCAGACGAACTTGGCCGGCAGCCCGGATTCCGGGTCTTACAAAATCCGCACCATCGGAGATGCCTTAGAAGCGAGGGGTGCCTTGTGCGCCATTTATGAAGGGGCAAAGACGGCTCGTGAGATCTGAGTATGCAGGCTGTTGAAGGTGTTACAAATCGCGGCCGTGCAGCGACTAAGTCAAAGGGAGGATCCATTAAGAAGGGAGAGTACCATCATGATCAAGGCAATTTATTTATTCAATAGAAGGTCGGATCTCTCGGTAGAAGACTTTCAAGAGTACTGGCGCACAACACATGCGGATCTGGTCCGACAGATTCCCGGGCTACAACGCTGCGTGCAATGTCACACACTGTTGTCGGGCTACAGCCGGCCCTCACCTCCGGTCTTAGATGGTGTGGAAGAGATCTCATTCGATTCAACGGCCGATTTCGCCTCGGCTACAGAGACACCGGCCGGTAGGGTTGCCATGGCGGATTTGGCAAGTTTTGTGGACACGAATCGGGTGAGGCACATCGTAACCGAAGAGATCGAGATCAAACCGGGTACCATTCGAGAAGGGATGGTAAAAAACATCGAACTGGTAACGCGCAAACAGGGAATGCCCATCGTTGAATTTCATTCCTACTGGCGCGATTTTCATGGGCCTCTGGCGGCAAAGATCGAGGTGATTCAGCGTTATGTGCAGTCCCATACGCTGATGGATGAGTATGAGAAAGAGGCATTCCCTGCTTACGATGGGGTTGCTGAGACCTGGTTTGCCGACACGGCTGCCATGCGCCTCTCGGCCACCGCGCCCGAGTACACGGCTACCCGCGCCGACGAGAGAAATTTTCTTACGGAACCTTTACCCTTTATCATCACGCGCGAGGTAAAAATCATGTAATAGCCGGGTGCCTCGGCGAGGGCGGGTGGGCATCCATTTCGGAGATGCCAAGCGGTTTGCCCAATGGCCTGGGTGGACTCTGATTGCATTTATAAATTGAGGAGGTCTGAACCGTGAAATATGATGAATTGCTTGAAGCAGCCGAAAAAGAGATGAAAGAAAAGGGCATTTTTGACGCATTGACTTTTTATGGAACAGAAACCGGATACAGCAGGGTAACCAATAATGAATTTTTTAAAACCATTGCCCTTAAGCTTCGAACCATTGATGCCAGGCCGGCGGATACGCACACCCATCTTTTTGGTCGTGAACTGTCCACACCTATTCTGGCGGGTGCCTTGTCCAACCCGAGGGCAGGAGGGATAAAAAACCCCCTCACCTCTTGGGCAATGGGAATGAAAGAAGCGGGTTCCATGATGGGTGTGGGGATAACAGGCTCCAAGGACTTTGCCGGGGTCATGGACGTAGGCGTTCCTACTTATCGCATCTCCAAACCATTTAAAGATAGAAAGAAAATGGTTGCGGAGATGAAAGAGGCCGAGGCTTTGGGTGCCGTAGCCGTCGGGACAGACATCGATTTTGTTAAAGGGGGAAAGGGAGGTCATAAAACCTTTTTTGATGCCGAAATGGCCCCTTTAACCTCTGAGGAGTTAGCAGAACTTCGTCAAGAAACCGAACTCCCCTTCATCGTTAAGGGTGTGCTCCATGAGGATGACGCGCACAAGGCCTTGAAGATCGGAGCTGATGCCATCGTGGTTTCCAATCACCGCGCAATGGTCCTGGACTTTTGCGCGCACGCCTTGGAGGTTTTGCCGCTCGTGCGTGAGGTTGTGGGCAGGGAGATGGTCATTTTTGCGGATGGTGGTTTTATGAGGGGCAGCGATGTCCTAAAGGCCCTGGCCATGGGGGCGGACGGGGTATTGGTCGGTCAGGCAATTCTGCTGGCCCACATTGCCGACGGACACATTGGCGTTCGGGATATGATCAACGAGATGACTGCCCAACTGCAGAGGGCCATGACCCTCACCGGTTGCCCCAATGTGAAATCTGTGGATGGATCCATCCTGGTGAAGAGGAATTTTGTTCTTTAGGGATGAAACTTTGAAAACGAAGTCTGATAAGACATGGCGGAAAGAGCCGTGGCTTTGGCTGGAACAGGTGGAATAGGGTCTGAACAAAAAATATGTTTAAACTAATTAGGGAGATATGTAAATGGATGATGGCAGAGATGTGGTGATCGTCGATGCAGTTAGGACCCCCTTTGGGCGTTTTGGAGGAGTCACTAGCAATATTCCGAGTATCGATTACGGCGTAATGGTAGTCAAGGAGGTGATAGATCGCACCGGGCTTGAACCTTCTGAGATCGATGAACTTTATTATGGAACATGTATTCCCGCTGAATATGCACCTTATCTGAATGTGCCCGCAAGGCAGGTTACCCTTCTCGCCGGGCTCCCGGCGGAGAACATTTCCCTGACCTTGGACAGGGCGTGCTGTTCTTCAATGACGGCGATCCACCTGGGGCATCGAGCCATCCGTTCAGGAGAGGCAGATATCATAGTTGCGTGCGGAGCTGAAAACATGGCCAATGCATGCCACCTGATTGAGGCCAAGCACTCAAGATGGGGGCAAAGGCTGGGACATATTCAGCAGGTGGATGTTCTTTTTGAACTGGGTTACGAAAAGAAAGGGTTCAACGCCGTTGCGCTGGATTCAGGGGAAGTGGCGCTTGAATATGATGTAACAAGAAAGGATCAGGACAGATGGGGACTTCGAAGCCAGGAGCGATGGGCCCAGGCGTACAAAGATGAAAAATTCAAGGTAGGTGAAGAAATCATGTCCTTTGAGATCCCCCAGAGCAAGGGCAATCCAATCTTGCTCGACAAAGACGAACCGCCCCGAGAAACGTCCATGGAACGGCTGGCCAAGCTGAAACCGATTTATGGAAGCCCTACCGTGACCGCTGGGAACGCCCCCGGCATGAACTCCGGTGGCGCCGCCATCGTCATAATGAGTAGGGAAAAGGCCCTTGCCAAAGGCCTGAAACCTCTGGCAACCATTGAGGCAATGGAATGGGCCGGGGGTGAACCGAAATATATGCCCACCTTGCCGGCGACAGCAATAGAAAAGCTCCTGACCAAGTGCGGGAAGACTATAGATCATATAGATCTTATTGAAATTAATGAAGCCTTTGCTGCCGTAACGTTAGTGTCGTTGAAGATCTTGGCAGGGATGGACCTCGATAAGTGGAAAGATCTCCAGGATAAGACAAACGTCAATGGGGGAGCCATTGCTATCGGGCACCCGGTGGGGGCGAGCGGCGCCCGAATAACAATGACCCTGATGTACGAGTTACTGCGTAGGGGAGGAGGAACCGGTGTTGCAGCCATCTGCGGCGGCCTGGGACAAGGCGAGGCCATCTTACTGAAAGTGTAGTGGATATCTGCCTGAAACCCCGGAAAGGAAGCCTTTAGCAACCTGGGTGGGCCTTTCATTATCGCGTAATTAATAGAAGAAGGATTAGAGAGGACAAGTTCATGGCTGACGTTTCAAAGGTGGGGTTAGGCCTGCCGCCTTACGTCTTTGTGGTGGAAAGGGTAAAGATTAAAGAGTTTGCTGAGGCCATCGGCGAAAAAAAACCCGTTTTTCTGACGAAGGAAGCTGCTTTGGCTGAGGGATATCTTGATATTCCTTGTCCCCCTACCTTCATAACCTTGGCTTTACAGGAATTTACCGGGGCCTATCTCAAGGCCTTTGAAGCACTCGGTGTATCCTTGAAAAATGTACTCCACGGAGAAGAGGAATACGAATATCTCGATGAAATCTATGCTGGAGACCGGCTGACATGCGATATGCATTTTGAGTCAATTGTTGAAAAGAAAACGAAAACCGGTCCAATGGATTTGATCACGCTCCGTACCCTTTTTTTCAACCAGGAGGGAAAAGAGGTTATGAGAGCCAAGTCGTTGATAATCGAGACACAATGATCAGAGAAGCGGGGTGATATAAAAATGCTGCATTATGTTGATTTCAATGGATTGGAAGTGGGCGACTCGCTGCCGTCGCTTACAAAGGATCCCATTACCAAGGTGCAGCTTGTTCGTTATGCGGGGGCATCGGGCGATTTCAACCCCCTACATACCGATGACAGTGTGGCTCAAAAGGGCGGCCTGACAGGCGTAATAGCACAGGGGATTCTTATCATGGGATTCATGGGACAGGCCATCTCGGGGTGGGTAAAAACGCGTGATCTGAAACGATTCAAGGTCCGGTTTATGGGCATGACTTATCCTGGGGATGTGATTACTGTGAAGGCTGTTGTAAAGGAAAAAAAAGAATCAGATGAGGAGCTTTTTGTTATCTGCGACACACTGGCTGAAGACCAGAACGGGAAGACAAAGGTTTCCGGAGAGTTTGAGGTGTTAGCAAGAACAGGCGTTTAACTTCGTTAAAATACGGGAGGATGATTGTGAGACTTAGCAACAAAGTAGCCATTGTGACAGGCTCTGGACGGGGAATAGGAGAAGCCATCATATATCGGTTTATTGAAGAGGGTGCCAAGGTCACCCTGTGCGATGTTGATGAGAAGGCTCTAAAGGCGGTAAAATCAAAGGTGGATGAAATGAATGGCACATGCCTGCTGGCCGTAGGCAATATCGCAGACAGAGATTTCGTCGGCAAAATGGTTGATAATACAATAAAGGCGTTCGGGACTCTGGACGTGATGGTGAACAATGCTGCTATCACCCGGGATGCCATTTTGCACAAAATGACCCAGGCACAGTGGGAGGAGGTGATGGACGTAAACCTGAAAGGCACCTTCAATTGCCTTCAGGCCGCGGCCACATATATGCGGTCCCAAGGAAAAGGAACCATTATCAACATATCCTCCACCTCAAGATATGGCAACGTGGGGCAGCTAAACTACGCTACTTCAAAGGGGGGCGTTGTGGCGATGACCCGCACGGCAGCCAAAGAACTGTGCCGAAAAGGCGTTACCTGCAATTGCATCTCCCCCGGAACTATCTGGACCGATATGTTGAAGGCAGTTCCGGAACAGGGCCAGGAACGGCTTAAGGCCGGTATCCCCTTAGGGCGGTTTGGCGAGCCGGAAGAGGTGGCCCATCTTGCCGTGTTCCTCGCTTCGGATGAGGCATCATATATCACAGGGCAGACCATCAATTGCGACGGTGGTTCGTTTATGGCCTGAGCCGTGGGGGCTCGTTCATTGTGAAGGAACAGGAGAATCGAAAAATGGCCATGGAGATTGATCTAAGGGGGAAGGTGGCGGTAGTGACCGGTGCCGGAAGAGGTATCGGAAAATCCACAGCCATCGCCCTGGCCGAGGCTGGAGCCGATGTGGTCCTTGCAGCCAGAACCCTTTCCCAGCTTGAGGAAGCCGCTCTGCAGATACGCTCAAAGGGAAGACGGGCACTCCCAATTCAAACGGATGTCACACAAAAAGAATCTGTTGAAAAGCTTATGTCCTCGGCTCATGATCAAATGGGCGGGCTGCATATCCTCGTGAACAATGCCGCCATTATGGCGCCGGGCCCGTTGATGGAACAGAGCGAAGAGGCCTGGGATAGGGTCATGGCTGTCAACCTGAAGGGCGTCTTTTTGTGCACCCAGTCAGCGGGTCATTATATGATAAAAAAACAGTACGGAAAAGTCATCAACCTGGCCTCCACTGGAGGGGTCGTCGCCGGGCCCAATAATGCGTCCTATCATGCCAGCAAGGCGGCCATAATCCATTTTACCAGGTCCGTGGCCATTGAGTGGATCAGGCATAATATCAACGTCAATGCTATCGGGCCCGGTATGGTGAGCACGGAATTGGTTGAACAGTTCATTCAGGGTGGCAAGAGAGAGAGCATACTGAAAGGGATACCGATCAGACGATTTGCCGACCCCGAAGAGGTCGCTAACCTTGTGGTTTTCTTAGCCTCGGATTTGTCAAATTATGTGGTTGGTGAACACGTTATCATCGATGGGGGCCTGACGATCCCTTAGGAACGTGATTGAACACACCCTCTTTATGAAGATGAAAAGAGACCTGAGCAAACAGAAACCTTTCGGAGATAAGTATGGATTTTCTATACAACGCAGCAGAGCAGGCATTCAAAGATAAATTTGAAACGTGGCTAAGTTCACACGTCCCTGAGGGTTTCGGCGCACCCCAATATGTGTCTCCCGGCACCTGGGACAAAATGGCCGAAGAATACAGGCGGTTCCAAGGCGCCCTCTTTGATGCCGGATATGCGGGGATCAATTTTCCCAAGAGCTATGGTGGTGCTGAAGGCAATGTCATGGAAAACATAATTGTATCGGAATTGACCGGGCCTGTCTACTTCCACGCCATGGGTGGATGCCACGTCATCTCACTCGGTCTGGCAGCCCCGACCATCCTCGCCTGGGGAAACGAGACTCAAAAGCAGGAATTCCTGCCCAAAACCCTCAACGGTCAGATCATCTGGAGCCAGGGGTTCTCAGAGCCCAACGCAGGCTCTGACCTCGCCAGCCTCGGCACCCGGACAGCCAAGGAGGGGGATGAATATATTATTAACGGGCAGAAGATCTGGAGCAGTTTTGCCCACATAGCTGATTGGTGCATATTAGTCTGTAGAACAGACAACACCGTGGCCAAACACAAAGGCCTGAGCTATTTCCTGGTGGATATGAAACTGCCGGGAATCCAAGTTCGTCCCATAATGAACATCGCAGGGGAAGCTGAATTTAACGAGATTTTTTTCGAAGATGTGAGGGTCCCTGAGGCGATGCGGGTAGGCAGGGAAGGTGATGGATGGAAGGTAGCCCTTACTACGTTAGGTCATGAACGGTATCTTGGGGAAGTGGCCATGGCCTCCACTTTTCTCAAGGAATATAATGAGATAGTCGCATTGGCAAAGAGACTGGAGCTAAATGGGCGGGTCGCATCAAAGGATCCAATAATTCGACAGAAACTCGCACAGATTTATGTTGAACTGTCTGTCATGCGTTGCAGCGGTTACAGAAATATGTCCAAGCTTGCCAAAGGAGAAATGCCAGGGCCGGAAGGCTCAGTAGGAAAGCTGTTCTGGAGCGAACTGCACCAGGAGATGACAGAAGTGGCAATAGACATGTTAGGTCCTTATCACCAATTGACCGCCAAAAGCAAATACAGCATTGATAACGGGAAATGGGGATTTCATTTCCTGCGGGCCAAAGGAAATACCATTGAACAGGGAACTTCTGAAATTCAGAAGAACATTATCGGTGAGCGGGTTTTAGGCCTGCCCAAGGATTCGGCCAGGATAGTAAAAAAAGGATAGAGGGGGAACACTCTAAAAATGGACTTCGATTTCAGTCAGGAACAGGAGATCCTGCGGGATTCAGCGAAACGTTTCGTTGAGAAGGAATGTAGTGTTGACTACATTAAACAGTTTGTAGATAACAAGACCTTCTTCACCGACGAGATGTGGCAGAAAATAGCCGAGTTGGGTTGGACTGCGGTCTTAATCCCCGAGGAATACGGCGGTTTAGGTTTAAGCTTTGTAGACCTTGGGATAATTCTTGAAGAAATGGGCAGAGGCCCCATGCCGGGGCCGTTTATATCATCGGTTGTGCTTGCCGGTGAAGCCATCCGGTTGGCCGGAAATCCTAATCAGAAAGATGCCTACCTCCCGAAGATGGCCATGGGAGAGGTTAAAGGAACATTAGCCTGGGCCGAACCGGGTGATTTGAGCAGCCTGGACAATATAACACTAACGGCCAATAGCGCTGGAGAATCCTTTACCCTAAATGGCACAAAGATCTTTGTACCGGATGCAGACCTGGCCGATTTTATCATCTGTGTTGTCAAGACTGAGGAAGGGACAGGTCTGTTCCTGGTTGAAAAAGAAGATCCAGGGGTTGGAATAAAGGTTCTACCCACCATGGACAGGACCGTGAACCTTTGCGAGGTCGTTTTCAATAATGTCGCAGTCCCCAAGGACGCTTTATTAGGGCAAGCCGGTGCGGCCGACGCTTTTCTTAGGCAGGTCTTTAACAGGGTAAATGTCGCCTATTCTTTGGACATGGTGGGTGGCGGCCGGAAGGTCCTTGATATGGGGATTGAGTACGCCAAGACGAGGGTTCAATTTGGCCAGGCTATCGGTAGTTTTCAGGCCATCAAGCATAAATGCGCCGAACTATTGATGGGGGTGGAATGCTCCCGATCCATTGCTTATTATGCTGCCTGGGCCCAGGAACAAGACGAAAGAGAGGCTACCATAAATGCATCTGGAGCCAAAATTTTTTCTAGTGACATGTATCGGAAGGCCACCAAGGAGGTTCTCCAGATATTAGGTGGCATCGGCTTTTCCTGGGAACACGAACTGCATATCTACCTCAAGAGGGCTAAATGCCTGGGAGCCCTTTTTGGAGATGCGGCTTTTCACAGGGAAAGAGTAGCTCAGGAGCTGGGGTATTAGGACCGTAAAAAAATCCCGCCTTTCTTTTGCATAAAAAAAGGTCATCAACTGACCCTCTCCAATTCGATGATCTTTTCAACTTGTCAAATTATTCACGAGTAAAAAAGGGAAGAGAAATGGTTGAGACTTTGAAGACGAAAATTCTTGGCTGGCTCGATGGGAGGGTGGACGTCGTAGGGTTTGCCCCTGTGGAACGCTTTCACGAGGCTCCGGCGGGGCACCACCCTTCCTTGGTCTGCAAGGATGCGGCCACAGTCATTGTATTCGGACGACTCGTGCCAAAAGGTGTCCTCCACTCTCCGGAGTATGGACTCTATCTCCTTCACCGGAGTTATCATACTCTCTATCCCTACTTAGACGAATTGACCATGGACCTGGCCAACCGTGTCGAGACTCAGGGTTACCTGGCTGTTCAAGTCCCCTCTTATGCGCCGGTTGTCTATCATGGGGAAGAGCCCTGGGGCATCCTTTCACTGAAGCATGCCGCGGTCCATGCAGGTCTGGGTGCCTTTGGCCGCAATGGTCTTTTCTTTCATCCCGAACATGGTTCACTTCTCAGGTTGGCGGCTGTGGTAACAAACGCAAAGATCCCCGGGGACCCAATCATCGAGGAGCCATGCCCCCCGGAATGTAATGCATGCCAGAAGGCATGCCCGGCCGGGGCATTTCAGGATGGCGTTTTCGACAAGGCCACCTGTTTGGCATATAGCATAAGGCATGCCATTTATCCCCTTGCCCTGCGGGACCCGCGGGGCCGTAAAAACATAGAGACCATCTTTAACACGGCGGGCTATAATGCGTGGATCAAATGCCACGAGTGCCAGAAGGCCTGCCCCAAAAACCAAATGAATAGTCATCCATAATCTGTTAAGAAAAATGAAAAGATGTTTTCACAAGAAAGGAGTATAGATCGCTATGCAGTTTAAAACCCTTCTTTTTGATATCAAGGAAAATGTCGGGCACATCACCCTGAACAGGTCGGAAGCGGCCAACTCGATTAGTCTTGAACTGGCCGGGGAACTCATGCGCGCTGCCATGCACTGCGACGAGGACCCTTTAATCCGGGCAGTGCTGATCACCGGCGCCGGACCCATCTTCTGCGGGGGTGGAGATGTTAAAGGATTTGCCGATCAGGGCGAAAATGCGCCGCATCATCTGAAAGAGATCACCACCTATCTTCATGTTGCAATGTCATACCTTGTGCGGATGGATCCCCCCGTGGTTGCCGCAGTGAACGGGAGTGTTGCAGGTGCCGGGTTGAGCCTTGTCTGTGCCTGCGACATGGTGGTTGCGGCTGAATCGGCCAGATTTACTCTGGCCTATACAAGATTGGGACTCACGCCGGATGGCGGCGCCACTTACACCTTAACCCGCCTTGTGGGCCTCAAGCGAACGCTTGAGATGGCATTGACCAACCGGCTACTCTCTGCAAAGGAGGCGCTCGAATGGGGCATCGTGAACCGCGTGGTACCGGAGAAGGATTTGATCACCGAGGCCGAGGCCCTGGCAAGTCAGTTGGCAGCAGGCCCCACGAAGGCGTTCGGAGCGACCAAACGCCTCCTTCAAAACGGTTTAACCGATTCATTCGAGGGGCAGATGAAGCATGAGAGCCGTTCCATCTCTGAGATGGCCCGTAGTGCAGACGGTCGTGAAGGGATCGCTGCCTATGTTGGAAAGCGTTCACCGGATTTCAAAGGAGAATGAGTTTCAACAAGGGCAGCTCCCCGGAGGTATTAAGGTAAAGCTCTTACGTATTAAAGATCAACACGTCGATTAAGGAAGCCAGAAAATTTTTCAGATTTGCCCGCGAAGTTCGAGCAGGCACTTTCGTGGTGGAGGCCACAAAAATAGTAATTCTATAGGGATATTTATTTGTTTTTGGATTTTTTGATAAAAGGAGGATGATATGGTTGGAATTTGTTCTTATGGCGGATACGTGCCGCGGTACCGATTAAACCGCATGAAGATCTTCGAAGCCATGGGATGGATGAACGCTTCCACGATTGGTAATGCCAAAGGTGAAAGGTCGGTGGCCAATTTTGATGAAGACAGCATCACAATGGCCGTTGCTGCTGGTATCGACTGTTTGAAAGGGATATCGCGATCGCGCGTGCAGGGCGTTTTTTTTGCTTCAACAAGCATGCCGTACAAGGAAAGGCTGAACGCAGGGATAGTCGCAGGTGCTTTGGCCGTGAATGAACATATCAGGGCCGCGGATTTCTGTGGGTGTCTCAAGGCAGGTACCACTGCGCTTCTGACAGCGTTGGAGAGCGCTGAATCAGGGCGGATCAAGGACATTATGGTATGCTCCTCTGATTGCCGTTTGGGTAAACCCGGGTCCCCCCAGGAAATGATCTTTGGAGATGCGGGAGCCGCCTTACTGATAGGCGACAAAAACGTGATCGCTGAATATAAGGGGGGGTACTCAACTACCTACGATTTTGTGGATCACTACCGTGGTGCATCTGCCAAATATGATCGTCAATGGGAAGATCGCTGGATCAGGGATATGGGATATGATTTTCTCATTCCGGAGGCGATCAATGGTCTGCTGGAAAAATACCAATTGAAAATCACGGACTTCTCCAAAGTTATCTATCCTTGTCACTACGGTGCTGAACGGAGGAAGCTGAACAAGATTCTCAGTATTAGCCCTGAAATGGAACAGGACGATTTCCTCTCGCAGATCGGTGAGGCCGGGACCGCTCAGCCATTGGTAATGCTGGTAAATGCCATGGAGAAGGCAAAACCTGGAGAAAAGATTATGGTGGTTGGCTTTGGCAGCGGGTGTGATGCCCTATATTTTGAGGTCACAGACAATATCGATAATGAGAGTGCCGACAGAGGCATTTCCGGGTATTTGGATCGAAGGGCGGAGCTTGACAGGTATGAGAAATACTCGGTCTGGAGAGGGATATTGCCGGGAGATCTAGGCACCAGATCCGAGGTCGATCTCTGGACCCGGTGGTCTGTTAACTGGAGGATGAGAAAGGCGCTGCTGGGTCTATGGGGCTCGAAATGTATGAAATGCGGCACAGCTCAATATCCTCCCCAAAATGTTTGTGTAAAACCTGAGTGCGGCGCGGTCAATCAGATGGAGGAGATCCTTTTTTCAGACAAAAAGGGGAAAATCATCAGCTTCACGGCCGACAATCTGGCGGCCTCCTATGATCCCCCTGCCATCTACGGGTCCGTCGAATTTGATATAGGTGGAAGGTTCATGTTTGATTTTACTGATTGTGATCTTGATTCCCTATCGGTGGGAAAGACTGTTTTCTTTAGTTTTCGCAAAAAATATCATGATGAGAAACGGGATATTTCAGGGTATTTCTGGAAGGCTGTTCCTGTAAAGGAGGTGGTATAATTGGCAACGGGTATTAATAATAAAATTGCGATTATCGGTATGGGTTGCACCAAATTCGGTGAGCGCTGGGAGGCGAGCGGGGAAGACCTGATGGTAGAGGCCTTTGAGGAATGCTTGGAAGATGCAGGGATCGAAAAGAAGGATATTCAGGCGGGATATTTCGGCACTCACTATGAGGAGGTAAATGTGGGAAAATCTGCCATACCCATGGCCGTTGCATTAAAACTACCCTATGTTCCCGTCACCAGGGTAGAGAATTTCTGTGCTACCGCCACAGAGGCCTTCAGGGGCGCCTGCTACGCCGTAGCTTCAGGCGCTGTTGATATTGCTCTCGCTCTGGGTATGGAGAAACTCAAGGACACGGGTTTTGCCGGTTTGCCCAACGCCGGATCATACGGTGTTATGGACTTCGCCATTGGCACCAACTGGACGGCGCCGGGGCAATTTGCTCAGTTAGCCACGGCCTACTCGTCTGTATACGATCTACCGATGGAGAAGATCAAAGAAGCAATCGCTCACGTCTCAGTAAAAAGCCATAAAAATGGGGCTATGAATCCAAAGGCCCATTTGCGTAGGCCGGTGAGCGAACAGCAAGTTATGTCAGCCCCCATGATAGCTTATCCTTTAGGATTATTCGATTGCTGCGGGGTAAGCGACGGGTCAGCAGCCGCACTGGTTACCACGCCCGAGATAGCAAAGAGCCTCAAAAAGGATCAAGATTACGTGATGGTGAAGGCGCTTCAGGTGGCATGTAGTTCAGGGGAAGAGAGCATCTATAACAACTGGGATGGGGCGCATGTGGAGTCGACCACCCGGGCCAGCCTCAAGGCGTATGAGGAGGCGGGCATCAAGAATCCGAAAGAAGAAATTAATATGATGGAGCTTCACGACTGTTTTTCCATCACTGAATTTGTGACCTATGAAGATATTCATATATCCCCCAGGGGGAAGGCCTATGATGACGTCATGAGCGGCTTTTATGATCTTGATGGAAAGATTCCCTGTCAGGTTGATGGAGGGTTAAAGTGTTTCGGGCATCCTATAGGCGCATCGGGGTTGAGGATGCTCTACGCGCTTTATGAGCAAATTTTGGAAAGGGTGCCGGAAGAGAGAAAGGTGAGTAGTGCACGCCTCGGTTTGGCCCACAATCTGGGCGGGATTCCGAATTATAATGTGGTAAGTATTGCGATCATAGGAAGAGACTAAGAGAGTGAAGGGCAACGCATTGATTTTGCAGGAGGTCGAATCAGGTGTATGATTTATCAGGAAAGGTCGCTCTGGTTACAGGAAGTTCCATGGGTCTCGGCAGGGCATTTGCTCTTGATCTTGCCCGGGCAGGCGCCACGGTCGTCATCAATGATCCCGATGGGGGAGAACCTGCCAAGGATGTTGTGAAGGAGATAGAGGCCATGGATCGTGATGCAGCCCTTTTTCCGTGCGACGTAGGAGATCCTCATGGCGTTTCTGAGATGGTCGATGGTATTTTAAGGCAATTCGACAAGATAGACGTGCTCATCAATAATGCAGGGATTTCAATTGATGCAACTACGGTTCATTACGATCCTGAAGCGTGGGATCGGGTGCTCAAGACAAACATATCAGGGGCCTTTTATTGCAGCAAATACTGTCTGCCCCCTATGATCAAAAAGAGATGGGGACGGATTATCAGTATCGGTTCACTGGTCGGACAGATCGGCGTAATGGGCACCCCAGCCTATACTGCTTCAAAGGCCGCCTTAATCGGCTTTACAAAAACACTTGCTAAGGAGGTTGCCCGAAAAGGTATTACGGTCAACTGTATCTCTCTCGGCTATTTTGAGGGCGGTGGGCTTATGAAGAGCATACCGGACAGGATGGCGGATCGAATCATGTCCGGGATACCTGTAGGAAGGTGGGGTAGACCGGAGGATATCACCGGAGGAATCAATTATCTGATATCCGATTCTGCCTCATACATCACAGGACAGACCATTAATATTAACGGCGGCTATTACATGTAACCGGTCGAAAAACGGATTAGAGTCGTCTTAAGTGAAGGAGACATAAAATGGGTGAGATTAGAAAGGCAGGCGTAATAGGAACAGGCATGATGGGGTCTGAAATTGCACTTTGTTTCGCCATGGCAGGCATCGATGTGGTGATGAAAGATATTTCGATGGATGTTGCGAAGGCGGGGACGCAAAGGGCCCGCAAGGCGTTAGAGAGGCTTGTGAAAAAGGGCCAATTCGATGGTGAAAACGTGGAAAAAACCTTATCTCTCATGAAGCCGACAGATAATTATGATGCTTTTTCAGACACGGATTTTGTTGTCGAAGCCGTGGCCGAGGATATCCAGACAAAGAAAATGGCCTTTGAGGAGTTGGACAGGGTTTGCAAACCCACGACTATTTTGTCGACCAATACATCCAGTCTGAGGGTTACTGCCCTGGCAACCGCTGTAAGTGAAAATCGGAGGGAAAAATTCTTAGGCACCCATTTCTTCTCTCCGGTATCAGTTATGAGGTTGGTCGAGGTGATTCCAGGGCTCGAAACGGCTGAGGAAACCGTTGAGATAGGGATGGAAACCTGTCAAACTATTGGAAAGACCCCTATTCGTGTAAAGGACGTGGCTGGATTTGCCGTGAATCGATTACTACACGCCATGATGATTGAAGCCGAAAGGTGCGTGGATGAGGGGGTGGCCACGGCCGAGGACATAGACAAGGGTTGTAAACTGGGTTTGGGGCATCCTGTCGGCCCTTTTCAATTAATGGATCTTGTCACCAACGAGCTGATCCTGGATATTCAGGAGATCTTGCACGATGTCTACGGTCCACGCTTCATGCCGAGACCGATCTTGAGGCAAAAAGTGGATGCCAAGCATTCGGGTCGAAAAACCGGCAAGGGATGGTTTGATTATCGGGACAAAAAATAGACCACGATTTTAGGAAAATGACAATGATTGAATGTCACAGAGTAATCTCGGGGAGTCGTACAATATGGTATATGAGACCATTATTTTTTCTATTAGTGACAGAACAGCATGGATTCAATTTAACCGTCCAGAAAAACTTAACGCCATGAATAAAGCATTGCTTGCCGATCTGGAGCAGGCTCTCATAGAATGCGAGAATAATGAGGGAATCAGATCGATTATTCTAATAGGCAACAAGAAAGCTTTTATCGCAGGTGCGGACATTGAGATTTGGGCCAAGGCTGATGTTGATACGAGCTTCGAGACAGCGGAATTCACCATGAAGGTCCAGGGGCGGTTAGCCGATATTACCAAACCCACTATTGCTGCCATATCAGGTTTCGCCTTTGGCGGCGGACTTGAAATAGCGCTTTGCTGTGATTTTCGGGTGGCTGCTGATAATGCTGTCTTTGGGCTCCCTGAAATAACATTAGGAATTATTCCGGGTGGCGGAGGCACGCAACGGCTACCGCGACTGATAGGTCTTGGGCCTGCGACAGAAATGCTTATGTTAGGGACCACGGTAAAAGCTGAAAAGGCCTTATCCATCGGTTTGGTACAAGAGGTCGTTCCTTTGGATCAATTGGAACACAAAGCCGACGCCTTGGCCAAACGATTGGATGCCATGCCGGCTGTTGCCCTAAAGGCCTGCAAAACATCTATCAGGACCGGCCTCAGCACCGGCCTTAAAGAGGGTCTGAAAATTGAACAGACCGCGTTCTCTATGCTTTTCGGGACGCTTGACCAAAAGGAAGGTATGGCTGCGTTTTTAGAAAAACGAAAGCCGAAATACCTCGGTAAATAGATAGCAATTTCGCTATTGTTATAGATCTTCCACGGGAGGGTGCTTTGATGAATTCTAATGACAAGAAATATGAACAGCTTATTGAAAGAGCTGCTCAGTTGGCGTATCAATACGAGATAGAGTACTTTGGCTGTTCTCAAACAACACTTGCCGGGCTAATTGAGGCCTTTGGTATCGGTGGCCCTGATCTTCTTCGTGCTTCTACTTGCCTTGCAGGCGGGGTGGCCCGGAGGGGTCATGTATGCGGGGCGCTTACAGGAGGCCTCATGATGATAGGCTTCCTGACCGGAAGGGATGATTTAGAGATGTTTGCTCAGTATCAGCGTGCCATGGACTATGCAAATTTGCTTTATAGCAGATTTCAAGAGGAGTTCGGGACTGTCAACTGCTCCGAAATCCAAAAGATGAAGTTTGGCAGAACATTTGACTTGCAACGCCAGGAAGAAAGGGAAGAACTCCATAAGAAAATGGTAGAAATGCAAGATGGTTGCCAGTCCGTAACCAGCGCTGGGGCACGAATGGCGGCAGAAGTCATGTCTAAAATACTCGAAAAAGGATTGCCATTGGCAGGCATGTTGGCCCGTTCAAAGTAACGCGGGCCTGCGTTTTTGGATATTTGACCGTTAAGGCTGGATTAGGTACCAGAAAAGAGGTGCATTTATTCGGTTCTGACATCCAAGGAGAATCTGGAAGTTGCTCAAATAAAGGCTGGGATCTTAGGCTGGTTCGAAACTGTGTGCGTTCAGGAGGTCTGGAGCAGTTATTGTGCCTTTTTTAGCTCGAAATTCTTATCCAAAATCAATTTCCCAGACTCGTCATATACCAATATTTTTAGAAACGACGGCGTCTCAGTCTCTGAGTCAAGAAAATATTTACCCCGAATGATCCTGTAATTCCTCACCT
>Ga0075121_1000647_pt1 | contig 23659 bp, 17 predicted proteins | sample AntAceMetag02UKG_FD_69793 | JGI IMG/M metagenome (GOLD analysis project Ga0075121, IMG submission 69793) | Saline lake microbial communities from Ace Lake, Antarctica - Antarctic Ace Lake Metagenome 02UKG | ecosystem: Environmental > Aquatic > Non-marine Saline and Alkaline > Saline | place... | reverse complement strand
GATGTGTCCACGACCATGATCTACACCCATGTGCTGCGTCAGGAAGCACAGGGCGTCAAAAGCCCGCTGGATCAATTATGATTGTGGCTTGAATGTAGGCCGTTGATCATCCGCAGGCTTCAGGAATGGAGGCTATTAACCGTATTCTCGATAGCAGTACGCCCGGAGACATAACCTTTGTCCAGTACCCCGTCAACAACAGGAAGGCCCCCCATGGCCGGCGGCGTGAATCCGAATACCGATTCCATAAAGGCCATGACGATACGATATGTAGCGCCCCACAGAATTTCCGTTTGGCCGCCATTGGGCTGGCAAAAGCAGGGGTAATCATCGATTGCGGAAGAGGCTGTCTGTCCGGCCCCGGAGTCGAATCGCAAACGATAGCGGGCATAGTTTTCCGGCACAAACAGGCTGCGCAAAGGGATGTGGACCACCGCCTCAACCTCCCAGTTGGGATAAAACCGTTTTTGACGATTCACCCAGCCGACGATGGGATAGATCGCCCGTTTGAACATGATCAGTTGCTGGCGCGGAAGCGGTCCCAAAAGCTTGACGCTCAGGGGATTCAACCGCATTTCCTCAAAACTTTCCCGCAGGCCCGCAGCAAAAAAAAGGGCAAGTGCCCTGCCCTTTTCCGGTCTGTTGCGGCGATATTGGTGCCAGTAGGGCCAAGCTGTCAGGGGTGAACACGGCAACGATAGCAGTCCGGCCAAAAACGAATCCAGACGATGTTCAATGCCGCCCCCGGGGCAACACAGATCACCTGCCTGCCGCACCTTGTCCGACCGTTTGTTTAAAATCAAACAGGGCTCCGTTCTCCGGGAGTACCCACCGCCCAGATTGCCTAACAGCAGCATCACTGCGGAATCTTTTTTTTCCTGCTCCTGACTCTCTTGAAGCATCCGGGGGCCGTTTGCCCCCTGATATAGTTTTCGGGACACATGGCGGATGAAATGAGTCGTGTCGGTAAACTGGTCAAGCATTTGGGTCATAGGTATTGGGTTTTGGGTGCTGGGTTTTGGGTGCTGGGTTTTGGGTTATGAGTGTTGGGTTTTGGGTTTTGGGTGTGGGTGTGGGTTCGGATGATTCCGAAAATTCTCACTTTTCACTTCCAAAAGTTTCCAATATTCTTTTTCAGTCATAATCCGGACACCGGCCTTTGCAGCTTTTTCCAGCTTGCGTGCTCCCACCTTTTCCCCGCACACCAGGTAATCGGTTTTCGAGCTGACGGCGGTTTGAACTCTGGCGCCCAGGTTTCGGGCCGCAGTCTGCATTTCCTCCCGGCTGCCGTGAAGCATTTTGCCGGTAAACACAACGCCCCTGCCGGCAATGAGTGAATTCTGAAATTGGGACGCGGCAATCAAAGGGGTTCTTTCAAGATTGAATCCCAGAGACAGAAGATAGGCGAAAATTGTCTTTTTCTGCGCCAGGCCACTTGTTATCGAAAGACTGCTGATGGCGCCGAACCCATTGATCTGTTCAATATCTTCAGCCGTTAATTTGATGATATCTTCCAGCCTGAAATGCGCCAGCAGCTTGCGGCTGTCACCCCGGCCCAATTCGGGGATGCCCATTGCCGCCAGAAAACGCCAGTCTTCCACCTGCCTTGTACGGCTTATATCGATGGCCTGGACCAGATTTTTTGACTGTACCGGACCAAATCCCAAGGCCAAAAAATCGGACAGGACCATATTATAGATCTTTTCCAGTGAATCATAACCGCCGTCAACCAGTTTTTCAATGGTCTTGATGCCGAACCAGTCGGCAGTGCCCAGGGTCTTGAACCAGTGCAGCAGAGTCTGTTCAATCTGGGCCCGACAACCCGGGTTCAGGCACTTTAAAAAATCGTTGCGCCACTCAAGGGGGCTGTTGCACGCCGGGCAGACACCGGGTATGACGACATGATCTGCCGGGGTCATCACCTTTTCAAGTTTGGGAATCACTTCTCCGCTTCTGATAATCTCGATCCGGCTGCCGATCCCGATGGCTTTTTCTTTTATCATTCCGGCGTGATGCGCTGTAACCCGCCGGATCGTGGCACCTGAAAGAGACGCGGGGCTGACCTCCATCACCGGCGTAACATTCCCGGTACGGCCCACCTGCCAGACGATGTTTTCAACAACGGTGAGCGCCGTATCTCCCCGGGTCTTGATGGCGATCTGCCAGCGGTTGTGGTGATGAGTAGCGCCCATGAACTGCCTGAGTTCAACGGAAACAACCTCGGCCACGACGCCATCTACAGGATAATCCGTTTCCGAAATAAGATCAGCGGAAATGGCTGCCGCATTTTCCAGCAGCGCTTCACCGGTACCCACCCAGTCGGACAATGCCACATAGGGTACAAAATGAACCGCCTGATCGTTCAAGGCTTTTTGGGCGGATTCATTCACCGTATCCGAAGAAACAATGCCCACCACCATATTGCGGGGATGTTCAAACTCACCGGCCAGATGTTTTTCAAAATAGGATTCGACGATGACGATTTCACCCACGCCCTGGCCCCGACCGCCAATGGGAACCACGCCCTTTGTAAAGGCACTGCTGATTTCGAAACCGGTTTCCCCGTTGCCCCGGGAGGCAAAAATCCGGCCATCATCCCTCCCGGCCAGACCGTCAAGTTTGGGCGTTACCCTGAAGAGAGGGTCCGCGATCTTAAGTTCAGCAGCGGCCTTGCCCACCCGGGTGACAAACCGGCCCAGGTCAGCGTTCGTGTACGCCTTTTCCGTGGACAGCATGGGGTTTGGATGACGGACCTGTGTGCGCCCCCCCAGGGTCTCGGGTTCCACCGTATGCAGAAACGGATGCCCGGGATCAAGGCCTCGCAGTTCTTCCACCAATTGGTCATACGCATGATCGCTGATAAGGGGACTGCCGCTTCTGTAGGCGGCATTGCATTCTTTCAGTCTTTGAACCCGTTTTTCAATCGATTCCATCTATTTTCGCTCTTTTGCCCTTTACCATTCAACGTTCACTATTCCCTGCATGGACATAACCGTTTACTGATGACACTGATGCAGATTCAGGATAATGATCTGTCTGCTTCCGACGGCTCCGGCGTGTCCGGATCAGAATCCTCCTGGATCGACGGCCCTACCCCTTTCAGCACCTCACACAGGCTTCGGCGGGTCTGCTTAAACCGCTTATCCCCAAACCCGGATCGCCATTTGAAACTTGCCAGCTCATCTGAAACCACCAGAATCCCGGCCGCCTCAACCCCGCGAAACCGAGCCACTGAAAACAGGGCTGAAAGCTCCATCTCAACACCCAGTGCCCCGATTTTTTGAAATTTTGTCAATTTTTCATCGGTTTCACGAAAAATGGCATCAGTGGTCCAGACCAGGCCCTGGTGAAAATTCAGGCCGCCGGTGTCAAGGGCCTTGCTGACTTTTCGGGTAAGCCCATGCGAGGCATGGACAACCCCATTTATTTCCTGGTGATAATGCAGGGAGGTGCCCTCATCCACAACAGACCCTGACGCCAGGATAATATCCCCGATATTGACGTCGGGAACAATGGCACCGCACCAGCCAACGTATATCAATCGGCGAACACCCCAGGCAATCAGATTTTCAAATAAAATAACCGCATAAGGTGCCCCGATGACAGGGCCGATCAAGGCTCCGCCCTTATCGGTGTCCACAGGGCAAAAAAGTCGGCTCATTAAAACATTGCGGGAAGGCCCGAGATCAGGTGCCATTGCCCCTATCAGCCTCTGGAGATCCGCAGCATTGCTCACCATCAGGGCAACAGGCCCCGGATCGGGAGAATTCTTCCTTTTTACCGGATTTACAATGGCGGCAGTGACTGCACCCGGCCCGCCCTGGGTTGCCTGGTGGTTATTGACCGTCACTTATTGAGGGCCTGCCAATTGGGTCAATTCATCTTTTACTTCATCAATAATATCATAAAGCCACATTACATCCTCCACGGTCAGACGGCCGGCCTTGGAAGGCGCCCTTTCACTGCCGTCTTTTTTCAGCAATATTCTGGGCCCGATCTGTAATTTGGGCTGGGCATCTCCATACTGATTGATGGAGATGAGCAGCCCGGTTTCATCACACTTCCATTTTTTTAAAATTTTATCCTTTTCAGGGTCAAACGGCATAATATCATCCTTTCAAATAAAAATCCGACCCCAAAGGGGCCGGGTATTGAGTGAAGCGATTCAACAAATATGCAATCTTCAATAATCAATAGTCAATCATGTGGTAATTCTGGAAAAATCGGCAACCCGGCCAAACAATCCGGCGATTTCACCCAGCAGGGCCAGCCGGTTGATCCGCAGGGCATCTTCTTTTGTCATAACAAGAACTTTTTCGAAAAAATCATCCACCACATTCCGCAAAGAGGCTATATCCAGAAAGGCCTGGTTGAAATCCGCCGTTTCAAAACAGGTCTCAACGCTGTTTTTTACCTTTAAAAAAGCTTCGTACAATGCTGTTTCGGCGGCATCCTCGAACAGACCCGCATCCACTGCGGCAACATTCGTCAAATCCGTCTTTTTCATGATATTGACCACCCGTTTAAAAGCCGTGGCCAGCGGTTCGAAATCCGGGGCGGCTTTCAGTTCTTCCAAAGCCTTCACCCGGTTCCATACATTGAGCACATGGTCTGCCGAAACTTCTGTAATCGCGGCAACCACATCCTTGGAGAACCCCTCTTCAACCAGGAGATGGTTCATGCGGCGGACCAGAAAATCATAAACCTGTCCGGCGGTTTCCTTGACCGGTATCGTTGTCTTGTCTTTAAACCGGCTCAGAGCAAAGGTTATAAGTTCGCTCAAAGAAAAAACAAAGTCCTGATCCAGCATGATCTGAATGATACCAATGCCCTGGCGGCGAAGGGCATAGGGATCGGCAGCGCCGGTGGGAACAAGTCCCACGCTGAAACAGCCGCATATGGAATCCATCTTGTCGGCGATGCTCAACAGGGCACCGATGGCTGTTTTCGGCAACGGTCCCCCCGAATAAGTGGGACGGTAATGCTCCTCTATGGCATTGGCAACCGCTTCGGCCTCGCCGGCGGCGGCAGCATAGACCCGCCCCATCACTCCCTGCAGTTTTGTAAACTCGATCACCACCTGGCTGACCAGGTCTGATTTGCATAAGCGGGCCGCCCTCTGGATCTGATTTTTAAAATCCGGGTCTGCGTTTATCCCATCGGCCAGAAATTCGGTAATCTTTACAACCCGCATGCTCTTTTCATACATGGATCCCAGCTTGGCCTGAAATAAAACCGATTTTAATTTTTCGACCCTGGCATCGGGCGGTATTTCAAGGTCACTCTTATAGAAAAACCCGGCATCGCTCAACCGCGCCCTTAGAACCCGTTCATGCCCCCGGGCAACAAGATCCATATCCTTTGTAAGGGTGTTGTTTACGGCAACAAAATTCGGCATCAACTGCTGCTTTTGATCCACAACGGCAAAATATTTCTGATGCTCCCGCATGGCGGTTATCAGAATTTCACGCGGAATTTCCAGAAAAGCGGCATCAAAACTTCCAGCGGTTGCCACAGGATATTCAACCAGGTTGGTGACGATTTCCAGCAGTTCCTCGTCCGAAAGGATCCGACCGCCCGCCTTAAGGGCCGCTTTGGAAACGGCCTGCTTCACCAAGTTCCGCCGCTCATCAATATCCGCAATCACATAGGCATCCCGCAGTTTTTCAATATAGTCCCCTGTCGCATCAATCCTGATTCTTCCCGGCCGCATGAAACTGTGGCCGCAGGTAAGCCGGTTGCTTTGAATATTGCCCACTGCAAAAGAAACAACCTTGTCCCCCAGAAGAGCCAGCACAGAAGTGATCGGGCGGGCAAAAAAAATATCCAGATCGGCCCAGTGCATGGTTTTGGGAAAAGAAATGGCCGTAATCACTTCCGGCAGGATACTTTTGAGGACGGTCCGGGTAGCAAGACCACGCTCGACCCTGCGGGCGCACAGATACTCTCCCTTGCCGGTCTTGACGATCTTTAAACGACCGACCGGAACCCCAACTTTCTCGGCAAATTTTTTGGCAGCTACAGTTGGGTTACCATCGGCATCGAATCCAATCCGTGCCGGCGGCCCGGTCACTTCAGCAGACAGGGCATTCTGTTTTTCAGCAACATCCGAGACTTCCACTACCAGACGCCGCGGTGTACCAAATGTCCGGAAACTGCCGTGATCAATCCGAGCCGCCGACATCCCGGCCGACAGCAAGGCTGAAAACGATTTCAAAGCAGACGCAATATAACCGGCCGGAATCTCCTCGGCCCCTATTTCTACTAATAGCGTATCCATAAATACCTCTGTTCATAATTTGTTATTCAATATCATCGTTTAGAACCAGTTGTTTACACTTTGTTGATCTCGTGTTTTGGCAGGAAAATTATTTTTTCAGCAAAGGAAAGCCCATCTGTTTGCGCTGCTTCAAATAGGCTTCCGCGCCAAGCCTGACAATATTGCGAATACGGGCGATATAGCCGGTACGTTCGGTAACGCTGATCGCCCCCCGGGCATCCAGCAGATTGAACATGTGGGAGCATTTCAGACAATATTCATAGGCCGGCAGCACCAGGCCCCGGGCAATTATGTTTTTTGCTTCCGCTTCATATTTATTAAAAAACTCGAACAAGGCATTCACGTCTGCTATCTCAAAATTGTAGGTGGACTGCTCGACCTCCTGTTGATGATGCACATCCCCATAGGTAATATGGTCATTCCACTGCAGATCATAAACATTATCGACCCCCTGCAGATACATGCAGATCCTTTCCAAACCATAGGTAAGCTCTACGGGTACGGGGTTCAGTTCGATGCTGCCGGTCTGCTGAAAATAGGTAAACTGGGTAATCTCCATGCCGTCGAGCCATACTTCCCAACCCAGCCCGGAGGCACCCAGGGTCGGAGACTCCCAATCATCTTCCACGAACCGGATATCATGCTCCAGAGGATCCACGCCGATAACCTTCAGGCTCTGCAGATACATTTTCTGAACATCTGCCGGAGAAGGTTTGAGGAGCACCTGAAACTGGTAATAATGTTGCAGACGGTTGGGGTTTTCGCCGTAACGCCCGTCGGTGGGACGTCTGGAAGGCTGCACATAAGCAACATTCCAGGGCTCCGGGCCAAGGGCCTTCAGCAACGTGGCGGGATGAAAAGTGCCGGCACCCACTTCCATATCATACGGCTGGACCAGGACGCAGCCCTTGCGGGCCCAAAACTTTTGTAACGATAAGATCACTTCCTGAAAATTCATTTTATGTCCTTTTGTTCGATCGTTGTGTCGCTTTTTCCGTGCACTACATCTGCGAGGTTTCGTGTACGATCAGTCCACGAGCACGCAATATACTCACCGGGGTCAAAATTTTATTCATTAACAGACACTCCGACGCCGTCAATAACGGCATCTAAAAACCCGGCCTCTTCCCGGCAGGACAAAACCTCTTTCCATTTTCTCTTGAGTTTTTTTATATCAACGGCATCCCCCAGTGCCCAGATGCAGCCGCCGCCCCCGGCTCCGGTAAACCTTGCACCGCATCCGCCGGAAACAGCAGACTGAACCAGCTTTTCCCCCACTGAATCCAAAACATCCGGTGTGAGTCTGCGCCGTATCTCTACTTCTCGATTCATTGCCATGCAGGCAGATGCCAGGTCCGTGCCTGCCAACGCTGCGGCAAAATTTCGACCACATTTACATATCTCAAGCCATGCATCCCGGTGTTGCCCTGCAAGAAATTGGCGGACCCATTGACCGTTGATATCACACGATTCATGCGGAACACCGCAATAAGCCAGCAGCAGCCTTCTTTGCAAATCACCATAATCTTTTTTTTCGACAAGGGACTTTCGGACAAAACATGCCTTTTGATCTCTCACCCGCCAGTGCCATACATGTACACCGCCATAAGCCGCCGCAAGCTGATCCTGCATCCCGCAGGGCACCCCGGCCACACTCTGCTCCAGGGCATGGGCCAGCAGGGCAATCCGCCTGCGGGAAATGCCTGTGCTTTCTTCCGGTTCAATGAGCTTTAAAAATGCCGCGATCAGAGCGACGCCGGCTGAAGAAGAGCCCCCCAGGGCACTGCGCGGAGGCGATGCTGATTCGATCATTATATGAATGCCTTCAGCCCTGAAAAAAGCCGCTATGGCAAACATCAATCCCATGGGATGGGCAAACGGTGCCTGTCCGGACAAAAACTCGGCACTTTCAAATCCTTTTGAGGAGACTTTTATCCACCCCCGCCGATAAGGAAAAAGACGGACCCGGGTCCTTGAATCAATGGCCAGGTTGACGGTACACGGATCAAGATATTGCAAAGGATAAAAAAAAGTGGCAAGGTCCAGCGTTCCGGCCATATCTATTCGGCAGGGGGCCGAAGCTTCAACCGTTTGTTGTTCAAGAATATTTTGCACTGTTTTTGACATAATTGTTTATAATGAAAAATTTCTCTGTGTTCTCCGTGACTGTGGCTACTTTTTCAACTTTTATCGGCCACTGAAATCCGGCGGGCATGGAGAAACGCAAAACACCGGAGACAGACGCCTACAAAGTTATTTTCTTATTTTTTTATGGCAAAAACATATGATGCACAAGACTCAAGTACAGTCCGGACGGATCTGACGCAAAACCTTAAGGCTTTTCGGCACCCGGCCCAGATGATAGGGGACGAATTCTTCCAGTACCTTCAACCCTTCCTTGATTGCCTGCCCGGTAAACCTGATCCTGGCGGCCTTTTTCAAATCACCGCCCTGGAGCCATAAGAGCTGTTTGACGGTCCCCTTTGAAAGCCATATGCGCCTGGCGGCAGACCTGTTTGCACATTTTTTACAGACAAGACCACCCTGCACAAGATCAAAAGCAATTTCATCATCCGGGACCTTATCCGTTGCAATTCGGCAAACACTGCAGTGGGAGAAATTCGGCGCAAAACCGGACAGTGTCATAAAGCGAATTTGGAACAAAATACTCAGCTCCGAATCACCAACAATGCCTCGGTCCAGTTCTCCCAGAACATGCTGAAGCAACCGGAACAGATCCATGTTCTCCTGTCCCTCCTCCACCCAGTTGTTGATCAATTCGGACCAGTAACTGGCATAGGCGGTTTTTTGTATATCATACCGTATTTTATAAAAAGGCTGAAGTAAAGCCGCCTCCTGCAGAACAGGCAGCCCTTTGCCCCGCCCCGATTTACACACAACCTGCAAAACAGAAAAAAGCTCCAGCATACCGGCAAACCGCTTAACGCTTTTTTTTGCATATTTGGCAACAGCCGAAACTTTACCCCGGTCAGTCGTTAAAAAAGTTACCAGGATATCATAATCGCCCAAATCCATTCGGCGCAGCATGATAGCGGGTGTGGAGAAACCGGGCATGGATCATATTCCAAGAAAAACAGTTGCAATTTTAAAATAGAAAAATACACTGATAATATCAATTGCGGTTGTTACAAATGGCCCCGTGGCAACCGCCGGATCAATGTTGAACCTGGCAAAAAGCATGGGCACCAGAGAACCCACCAGAGCGGCAATGGTCATTGAGCAGATAACCGAAAGGCCGACCGCAGCAGCCAGGGCGACCTGACTGTATTGCATCTGGGCGACCAGGCCGATAAGAAAGGCATATACAAGTCCTAAAATAAGCCCGACGGCTATCTCCTTGGAGACAACCCGCCAGATATCCCTGACATTCAGCCGCCCCGTGGCAAGCCCCCTGACGACAATGGTTGAGGACTGTGTACCGATGTTGCCTCCCATCCCCATAATCACCGGAATAAATGCCGCCAGATAGGTGAGGCGGTGCAGGCTTTCCTCAAATCGTCCGATAATAAAAAAAGCAACAATCCCGCCGATACAACTGGCAAAAAGCCATGGCAGACGGATTCGAGTGCTCTTCAACACCGTCTGGGTTTCGACAAACTCCTCCCCCACACCGGCCATTTTCAGGATATCTTCGGTGGCCTCCTGCCTGAAAATATCGATAACGTCGTCCACCGTTACAATTCCCACAAGCTGATTATTCTCATCGACCACCGGAACTGCCAGGATATCGTAGCGGGCTACCAGTTTGGCCACCTCTTCCTGATCCATATCCGTTAGTACCGAAAAAACATCCGTGGCCATAAACTCTTTAAGGGGTGTTTCAGGAGGAACAACCACAAGCTGGCGCAAAGAACTGACGCCCACCAGCCGGTTACGTTCATCAACAGCATAAAGATAAAACGGCATTTCAACATCAAGGTGCTCTTTTTGAAGCGATTCGATAGCCTCCCGGGCTGTGGTATCTTCCCGCAGGGCAATAAAATCAGGCACCATGATGCCGCCGGCAGTATCGTCTCCATAACGAAGCAGTCCCTCGACCTCGTCCGAATCCTCCTTTTTCATCTTGTCGAGAATAAGATCGGAGGTCTCCTCCGGCAGACGGGCAATCAGGTCGGTAACATCATCGTTGGGCATATATTCGAGGATGTTAACGATCTCATCCAAATCAATGCCCTCAATCAGATCAAGAAAGATATCCTCATCAAGCTCGCTGAAAAGGATCCCTTTTTGCTCGATATCCTCAATCAGGTCAAAAAGCTTGAGCTGATCTTGAGTCGACAAATAATAAAATACACGTGACAGATCAGCAGCATGCGTTTTATTTACAATCTTACGCAAATGGGAAATCGCTTTGCGCCGCATAAGCCTTTTGATGCTTTCGGTCAGTATTCGATTGCGATCACTTTCCATGGCAGTTGTCCGATATTCGTCAAATTAAAAGATGAAATAAAGAATCCTGGCCCAAATGACCAATTTTTTCAGGGTAGCTGAATATTGACCATCCGCCCTCTCTTGCCCGAAACTCTCACCGGTTTACCATCCAGAAGCAGTTTTACACCCGGTGCGCTGCCGATCAGCAGATTAAAACCGGATACCGCCTGAATCACCAACCTGTCCTGGGGAACCAGATGGTACACATCAGGAGTTCCGCTATCGACGATAACTTTCAACCAGGTTTTCTCAGATACCGTCACATCCAGTGTCAGTGGTGTTGCCGTCTTACCACTGCCCGGTTCTTTCACGGTCATACCACCGTCGGATGCCTTTATGTTGCCGGCATCATTCATGGGCGATGCCGTGCCTGAACTAATTTGGGCCGGAGGAGATTTGGCCGGCATAAGAATGACTCCCCCGACAAATATTGCAATTAAGGTTGCCAGAACAGCCAGGGCAATCATCGGCCGCGGCCCGCCCCCGGTCACAAATCGAAACCTTCCGCCCTTTGCTGTTTCTGCTTTACGGTAAGCCTGGTAATCTGTCAGATATCGCCTTACCGCATCTTCGGCATCTATTCCAACAACTTTGGCATACTCACGGATAAACCCATTGACATATACCTGTGCCGGCAAACTGGCATACGCTTCTCTTTCAAGTAAAAGAAGCATGTCTACCGTGATGTGGGTTTTTCGGGAAATTGCCTCCAGGCGGATGGCCTTTTCCAAGCGCCTGGTCTTTATGTAACTACCAAAAGACAAATCGTCGTATTCAAAGCCCATGACCTTTTACCTACACATCATCCGCATTCCAAAAGAAACGCAAAAACAGATACATTTTTCGAAAAAAAACACTGAAAACAAGTAAAAAAAACAAAATCGGAATACTTAGGGCCTTGAATCGATAATCACTACCGGATGATCTTTATATGCGACCGTTTGCGAAGGTTTTCCAGCCATTCTTGAAATTTTTTATCAACGATTTCATTAAATAATTTCTGTTCAATCTCGGGAGACGCTTCTTCCATGGATTTTGCCCCCACCCTGGCATTTTTCTGCACTAAAAATATCTGATAGCCCTGATCAGTATCCAGAATCTCTGTCATTTCACCGGCCGATAACCCGTCGATGGCTTTCTGAAGTTTCGGAGCGAGTGCATCAATTCTGAAAAATCCGAGGTCACCCCCTTTGGAAGCCTGCGGGGCCTGCGAAAAGGCCATGGATAAATTTTCAAAACTTTCTCCATTTTCTATCCTTTTATGCACTGCTTCCATTTGAGCGTAAACGGCCAATTTCTCAGCTTCACCAACGCCTGCGGGAACCTGCATGAGTATATTTTTTAAATAAACCTTCCTGGTTCCGCTGTATTGCTCTTTATGGCTATCATAAAAAGCCTTGATATCACTCTGGGTGATAACGATTTTCGATTGAACTTCGAAATTAATCAGCTTCTTTCTTAAAATTTGTTCCCTGATGTTCTCCCGCAGTTCTTCAAGGGTCTTGCCGTCGTTTTCCAACGCCTTGTTTAAATCTTCGGCAGTATAAAAATTTGATTCCTTGATCCGTTCAATGGTATTATCAATCTCTTTCTCACTGATCATGACATGCGAATTTTTTATTTGCTGATCAATGAGTTTACGCTCGATCAACTGTTTAAGGACACTTTCGCGAGCTTTGAAAACCATCTCCTGCTCTTTATCAGGCGCATAGCCATAGGCTTTAATTTTTTCCAGGTAAGGGCCAAATGAACGATTTAGTTCAGACAGCAGTATAATATCGTCGTTCACCACCGCCGCAATACGGTCCACGATTTTGGCGGAAACAGATACTCCGGGCAGTAATAATAATAGCATGCACAAAAACGTGCAACCTGTCAGGACGTTATTTTTTTCTTTAATAAATTTTGTAATCATATGTAATATTTCAACTCATTGAAAATAATGGTTTCAAAAAAAATCTCAATGTCCAGATCTCAGACAAAATCAAAACCCATTTGCGTAACCCCATATAGTTTTGAATTGGTGTACATCCTGATTTCTCCCTGTTTTGGAATTTGAAATTTTCATCATTGTCATTTTCAGGGTTACGTTAACGCCCTTAGGTGGTTGAGCCGGTGATTGGACATCACTCGGAAACAGTTCCAATATCCGTATCTACTTCCGGTGAATCGGCCATCTTGTCCCACAAAGAATGGTTAATCTTAATTTGATATTTTTGATACAATTCTTTTATCCATGGTTGATAAGCCTGTACCGCCTTATCCCGTCTCAATTTCGAAACTGTCGCAAGATCGATTCCGCCGCCCCCTTTTTCGTGCCCTGCCCTTTCATTGCCACCAATGGGATGATCATTATAATAAGCCCTGACATCCTCGGGAGTTATCAGTACCCGTTCCTCCAACTCTTTTGCAATTACTTTTTTCATGAGCATGTGCCGGCGCAATCTTTCCCGCCAGGCCTTAAAAAAAATTGCATTTTCGAGCAAGGCCTTATCAAAGGTATTCTCCGGATAAGACTTCTTTGTATTCAAAATTTCAGTTTCAAGTTCCGGATCTGAAACCGTGATATTCAGCTCCCTTGCTCTTTCAAGTAAAATTAATTCTTCCGTAAGCTGGTTGAGCATATGCAACCGTGCCGCTTCAAATTGATGCGAATCAGGTTCGGCCCCGTCATCATTGCCGTACCCTGCCATATCAAAGGCCTGGTTGAATTCATCTTCGGTCACCACGCTGTTACCGACCTGTATTAAAATTTCAGCCATGTCGCCGGCACCTGAATCGCTGCAGCCGGCCAGACCAAAGCCGATAAGAAGAACCAAAATTAAATCTTTAAATCCGCAAATTTTCGTGCCGGGCAATTAGGGTATCTCTCTTGGATCGTATGCCTTCATAAATTCAACGCCAAAGGGTTGAAGGTTGTATCTTAATTCTAAAATTCGTATTTTTTATGCCAGCCTATGCGTACCGCACGCAGACAGGTCCAAAAACAAATGACAAACAACTATTGGTTTTGATCATATTGAAGATTTGGTTGTAATCCGGAGCAAACCCAAAAAAACACCGTCAACTCTGCAACCAAACGGCACCTATAAAAGATTAAATATTAACATGTTGGGCAATTTCTTGCAAGATATTTTTGGTCTGAAGTAAAAGTCCGCCAGGGCTGTCGGGAGTTAATGCAGCCTTAAACACATTCTTCGAAGTCAATGTAAAACTTTTTTTCCGGGCCATAACCATATCGACAATTCCAAGCGGATTTTTCTGATGAATCTCCGAAAAATAAAGAAACAGTTGATGATGCATCAAATCGAGTCTTTTTACCCCCGCTTTGACGGACAACACCTTAAGCATAATTTTTAAAAGCAGATTGGCACCTTCCCTGGGCAGCGCGCCGTAACGGTCAATCATTTCAGCTTTAAAATCCGAAATTTCCTTTAAGGCCGTCATCCTGGCCAAGCGCCGGTAGGCAACCAGTCGCTGGTCAATGTCGCTTACGTACGATTCCGACAAAAAAGCGGACATGGGCAGATTAATTTCCGGCTCCAGATCTTCACAAACCGGTTCCCCCTTCAACTCGGACATCGTGTTTTCCATGAGTTTCAAAAACATATCATAGCCCACGGCTGCGATCTGACCGGACTGGGATTCTCCAAGAATCGTCCCGCCCCCCCGTATCTTCAGATCATTCATGGCAATTTGAAACCCCGAGCCTAAATCACTGTGTTCCATCAATACTTTCAAGCGTTTCCGGGCGTTTTTACCCAGGGTGCTTTCATCCGGAATAAAAAGGTAGGCATAGGCCTGCTCATCCGAGCGTCCGACCCGCCCCCGCAACTGGTATATCTGGGCCAGTCCGAAACGATCGGCCCGATTGATTAAAATAGTATTGGCCGAAGGAATATCAAGACCCGATTCAATAATAGCCGTCGTGACCAGCAGATCAATTTCCTTATTCATGAACCGCAGCATCACCTTTTCCAAATCGTCCTCATGCATGCGGCCGTGGGCTACATCAAGACGGACCTTGGGCACTATTTTCTGCAAATGGCCAGCCATCCGTTCAATACTGTGGATATTATTATGGACAAAAAAAATCTGTCCGCCTCTTTTTAGCTCATTGCGAATTGCTTCGCCGGCAATCAGGTCTTCAAATTCTGAAATATAGGTAACAATTGCATGACGATGTTCAGGAGGGGTCGAAATAATGCTGATATCCCTCACACCCATCAGAGACATGTGCAGTGTCCTGGGTATGGGTGTGGCCGTCAGAGCCAGAACATCCACAGTATCTCTGATCTTTTTAAGTTTTTCTTTTTGCTTCACACCGAAACGCTGTTCTTCGTCAAGAACGATCAGTCCTATATCCTTGAAGCGGATATCCCGTGATAAAAGCCGATGAGTTCCCACCACGATATCTACTTTGCCGCTATTCAGTCCACTGATGGTCCTGCGTACTTCCTTTGAAGATTTAAACCTGCTCAGGCAGGCAATATTGATGGGAAATTGTCTGAAACGATCGGTAAAGGTAGCAAAATGCTGTTCTGCCAGCACTGTTGTGGGCACTAGAACAGCCACCTGTTTTCCCTCATTAACCGCCCAAAAGGCTGCCCGCAGGGCCACTTCTGTTTTTCCATAGCCCACATCTCCACACACCAGCCGGTCCATGGGCGTGGGTTGGGACATATCATACAGCACGTCTTCAATGGCCTTGAGTTGGTCGGAGGTCTCCTCATAGCCAAAACCGATTTCAAAATTATGAAAAGTCGCTTCGTTAACCCTGTAGGCATGCCCCTTTTTCACCTTCCTCGCGGCATAGAGTTTGAGTAAATCACCGGCAATTTTTGCTACCGATTTTTTCACCTTTGCCTTAACCCGACCCCAGGATTTTCCACCCATTTTATCCAGCAGAGGCATAATTCCGTCCACACCCATATATTTCTGAATCATACTCATTCGATCCACCGGCAGATACAGCTTGTCATCATCCAGATAGCAAATTTGAAGGAAATCATTGGTGGTGCGGCCCAGTTTCAGTTTAACCAGGCCCTGGTAACAACCGATCCCATGGTCTGCATGAACCACAAGATCATCTTTTTTCAGATCTTCCAACCCCAGAAATCGTGTTTGCGCCTTGGGCTTGGATGGCCTTTTCCGGGTTCGGACGTTGCCGAATATCTCTTTTTCGGTAATCAGTGCCAGGGCTTCATCGCCCCAGATAAAGCCTCCGGAAACCTGACCAATGCAGATAAAAATCATTCCCATGGCGCGTCTTATATCCGGGAAATGGTCCAGAATCCCGGGACTGATTTTGTAGGGTTTTAAAAGCGCTTTCAGCCTTTTTGCCTGGGAATGTGTTTCGCAGGTCAAAATAACATCACGCCGAATGTTTTTTTGATCGTCAATCCAGTTGACCAGAGGGGCAAACAGCTCTCCATAGCTTGTTCCCGCCTTTGGCTGGACCGTAGGCCCGGGGCTGCTTTCAACATTTACCGCGAATTGATGGAGGTGTTTGCCAAAGAATTCCGCATGGCCGGCAACCGGCAGCATACGGGCCATTGCCACCTTGCCTTTGGACAACCGTTGTTTCAGTTCGGCCCATTCCAGATAAAGATCCCGGGGCGTAACACAAAAATTGCCGGCCCGGGATGAAGCGAGATAATTCTCTACCGTCTGATCCAGCAGATCTCCGGCTGCATTTTCAAGCTGTGCAGGTTCGATCACCATGTGAACGGTCCCATGCGGAATATAATCAAACAAAGTGCTAAGTTCCGGGTAAATCATGCTCATCATGCTTTCGATTCCCGGGAAAATCCCCTCATGCTTTATCCTGTCAGTCAGTTCTCTTACCCGGGTTACCGGTATGGGAAGACTGGCCGCCCGTTTTCTGATTCGGCTGATAATATGCTCAAGTTCCGCTTTGGGCAAAATTATTTCCCGTGCCGGCAGGACCACCGCTTCATGAATTTCCTTTATGGTCCGCTGATTGACAGCAGAAAACAACCCGATGGACTCTACCATGTCCCCGAACAGATCAATTCTCAGGGGATCGGGATAAAGCGGTGAAAACAGATCAAGTATCCCACCCCTTACGGAATAGTCACCCGGTTCCTCAACAATTGCCGACCGGACATAACCGCCGGCATTCAGTTTCTCGATCAGACTGTCACGGTCAAGCTCTTCCCCTGATATAATAAGCTCCGCGTAACTATTCAGCACTGGTTTGGGGACAACTTTCTGAAGCAGCGCATCAACGGTTGTAACAATTAGAGGCGGCTTTTGAACGGCAAGCATCCGGTAAAGAGCCCGGATTCGGTTTGCGGCGGTTTCATTGTGATAGGCTAAAATTTTAAACGGTAAAATATTATACGGCGGAAAATAAATAACCGCATCCCTGTCATTTTTCAAAAAAAACCGAAGATCTTCAACAAAAATCTCGGCTTCTCTGGCCGAAGACAGTACGGCGCAGACAGGTAATTTAATGCTTTTGAATAGCCGGGCCGCCCAATAAGCACGGCCGCTTGAGCTTAATCCCGTGCAGTCAACACCGTATTCGGAAGCCTGAAATTCATCAATTAATGCCTCGAGTGATATTTTCTCTTGATTTTGCTTTAGTTGCACAGTATGAATATGTTCCATTGCGCCGGCGTAGCTCAGATGGTAGAGCAGCTGATTCGTAATCAGCAGGCCAACGGTTCAAATCCGCTCGCCGGCTCCAAAGATTTAAAGGGGATATCGGTCAGTTTCAGCCGAATCCCCCTTTTTTTAACTACAAAAACAAGCCTCCCTCATCCGGATTTCACTTCCGATTATCTTAACTCTGAAATTCGTGTTTTTTGTGTCGAAAAACAAATGACAAACAACTATTGGTTCTGATTCTATTTGTAATTTAGTGCTTATAATTTGTTATTTGCGGCGTACGGCTTTTTCAACAGCACCGGGGTATCCAGGTTAAAATACATTTTTGTGCTTTCGGCAGACCTTGACGGCCAGGGACGCAAAAAAATAGCTTCAACCATACGTCAATACTCATAAAAACAATTGTTTATATCTGACAAAGGCAGAATCAAACGGGAGGGCATTATTAAATTACACGTATTGGGTATCACATAACAACCGTGGGCCAAAAGAAACGCTTTGGTTTTATTTCCACCTAACAATCAAAGAGATCGTCATCTTCATCGCTGTCGACATCATCGGCGTCATCGGCGTCATCGACATCATCGGCGTCATCGGCGTCATCGGCGTCATCGGTATCATCGGCATCATCGGTATCATCGGCGTCATCGGTATCATCGGCATCATCGGTATCATCGGTATCATCGGCATCATCGGTATCATCGGCATCATCGGTATCATCGGCGTCATCGGCGTCATCGGTATCATCGGTATCATCGGTATTATCGGTATTATCGGTATCATCGGTATCATCGGTATCATCGGTATTATCGGTATCATCGGTATCATCGGTATCATCGGTATCATCGGTATTCTTATCAGATTCATCCGGTTCATCCGGCGGCCTTTTTTTGATCAATACGATTTTTTCCAAAAATGTTTTCTGGATTATCTGAAAATACTGGCGCGCAAGCCTTTCGCCCCCTAATTTAAGGTAAATCAAAATGCTGTTTCTTACCTGCTCATCATTGGCAGCTTCAGGCGGAGCGTATCTCATCAAACGCTCAAGCGCTTCCATCAACTCCGGTGCAACCTTTTGCTCATCCGTCATTGTCTACTCCCCGAATAGTATATATTCAACTATAAAAAATAATTCATATTCTTAATTTGTAAAGTCCATAGGCTCGCTCCGAAAAAAAAACATCGTATTTCAGGCATCATTCACGACAAATCAAAAGTAGTTTACACGTTGTTGATGATGCCTTTAAAAAAACTATTCACCGATAAATAAAGGATGCTCTATTTCAATGTATAAATTCCGAAAACCATACAAACCGGCAGGGTCCCAGGTCAAAAGACCCGGCATTAAAAAATTCCCCGGATATAAGATCTCTAACCTGTCCGGAAACCTGATGGTCTGACAACGAGAGGCGGACAGGCATGGTAGAAACATTGGTAAGAGCAAATATGACCTGCTCCTGACATTGTCTGCGTATGGCAAAAACCCTCGGATGAATTGTTAAAATTTCAAACTCGGCGTTCGGGTGAAAGGCCGGTTGCTGTTTTCTTATACGAATCATTCGGCGATAAGAATGAAAAATTTTAGATCGAAATGTCTCCGGGTTTCCAAACTGTTTTGCAACCTCATCTATCTGCAATGTTTCCCGATTGATGGTTCGGGCCCTCCGGGTCAGGCGAACCCCCTCATCCCAATTGCGTGATCCGAGCAAACTGTGAATATAGGTTGCAGGTACTCCCGGCAGCACATATTGGATCGCCTGGGATGCCAGGAACCGGTCCAAGTGGTATATATCCGGTTCCAATGCCCTGTTCCCGAGTGCATCTATGTAAGTAATATTCAGTTCATAAGGGCTCTGTGAGCCATCGGAATTTTTCTTATAGGAGACATCGCCGCCGTTCTTTTTCACGATCTTGATCATACACTCTATTTCTTCAGCAGAGAGAATACCTTCCAGGGGCCGAACCCCTATGCCGTCATGAGACGCTGTAAAATTAAAAAACGTGTTATGCCGTGAAGATAAATACAGTTCTTTGGCCCATTGAGACAGCAAAACTGCATCTTCTGAAATAAAACTGTATAAAAGCAAAGGCGGCAGGGTAAAGTTATAAACCATCTGAGCCTCATTTTGCCCATCGCCAAAATAGCTTATATTCTCCGTGTGCGGCACATTGGTTTCCGTAATAAGCATAACATCCGGGGCCACGACATCCAGAATAGCGCGGAACAGTTTTACCATATCATGGGTCTGATCAAGATGAACACAGGTCGTACCGATCTGTTTCCATAGATAGGCAATGGCATCGAGTCGGAGGATATCCGCTCCCTGTTCAACATAAAATAATAACACATCAACCATTTTTGCAAGTATTTCTATACTTTTATAATTGAGATCGATCTGATCGGCTGAAAAGGTGGTCCACACACGGGCAATAGTCCCATCGATTTTTCTGATTTCGGTGAGCAGGGGAAGTGATCTGGGTCGGGTCACCATGGTTAAATCGGCCCCAGGGTCAATTTCTATGGCCATTTTTGCATAACCCGGCTTTCCCGATATATAATTTTCAAACCAGCCGCTTTGGGCGGACACGTGGTTCAACACATAATCAAACATGAGCTTGAAGTGTGAGCCTGTATGCCTGACGTCTTCCCAGTCTCCGAGTCGCGGATCAATGGAAAAAAAATCCATCACCGAAAACCCATCGTCTGATGAATATGGAAAAAACGGTAAAAAATGGATCGTTGAAAATACATCTTTCAGATACTCGTCAGCAAATTCGTTGAACACCCCCAGTGGTGCTTTGCCCTTTCTCTGCAAGGAATCTCCGTAAGTTATCAGGATAGCATCCGATTGATCAAAAAAATCTTTTTCTTTTGATTTTCGGAGGGTTGTTCTTCGGATTTGTGTCAAAATTTTTTCAAAGGCCGTCCGGCCTTCTTTATCACCATAAATCCTTTTCAAAATGGTTTCGATATTACCCGTATTTTGCATAATCCTTACCCTGTTACGGTGCTTATGATAAGGCCCTCGAAAAAAATAAATCTGCGGAAAATGCATCTTGCTCTAATATTTACAGTTGTCCATTAAATCATGATGCACTCGTAAAAAATTCTATAACCGGATATCATAAGTCTTAATCTTGCTCAACAATGACGGATGGCTGATCTCCAGTATACGGGCAGCCCGTGTGCGATTGCCCTCGGTGGCCTTCAGGGCCTTTGTGATCATCCCTTTTTCCATAATTTTCCGGGCTGTTTTCAATGAATATCCTTTGATCCTGTTCTCGATTCCATCGCCATTACAATCTTTCATCCATCTGGATTGAAAATCATCTACGGCAAGAATACCTCCCTCCGCCAGCAAAACCGCCCTTTCAATATTGTTTTCCAATTCTCTGACATTGCCGGGCCAGTGGTATTTGAGCAGCAAAGAGAGCACCTCCTGAGCCACGCCTTTGATTTGACGATCATATTTCATGTTAGACAGATCGATAAAATGCTGACTTAACGCCGGAATATCTTCGATGCAGTCTCGCAGCGGCGGAATCCGGATACGCAGCACATTAATCCTGTAAAACAAATCTTTACGGAAGTGGCCTTTCCCGACTTCATCCTCAAGATTTTTGGACGTCGCAGCAATAACCCTAACATCTATTTCATGCTCTTTTGAATCTCCCACCGGTCTTATTTTTTTTTCCTGCAGCACACGAAGAAGTTTGACCTGAAGCGACAGCGGCAATTCACCGATCTCATCTAAAAAAATGGTTCCCTTATCAGCTTCCTCAAACAGGCCCTTTTTGTTATGATCAGCACCTGTAAAAGCGCCCTTTTTATAACCAAACAGTTCACTTTCCATCAAACTATCCGGAATTGCACCGCAATTTACCGGCACCATCGGCTTTTGGGAACGCTCTCCATGCTGGTGAATGCCCCGGGCAACCAGTTCCTTGCCTGTCCCGCTCTCTCCTGTGATCAGCACCGTTGTATGATAACCGGCCGCTTTACCGGCAATTTTATAAACCTCCTGCATGGGCCTGCTTTGGCCTACCATGCCGCCGAATGAATAATTTCCCTTAATTTTTTTAAGCCGTTCCTTAAGTCGAAAATTTTCTTTTTTAAGACCTTCCCGTTCTTCAGCCTTTTTTAAAGCAAGATACACTTCATCTGGTTTGAACGGTTTTGAAATATAATCATAAGCCCCAAGTTTCATGGCCCCTATTGCCATATCGATACTGCCGTAGGCGGACATCATAATAACCGTGGTGGCAGATAGTTTTTTTCTGCCGACGGATCTTAAAAATTCCATGCCGTCCATTTCAGGCATTTTCATATCACAGAGAACAAAATCGTAGGATTCTCTTTCAAAAATCGTCAGTCCCTCATATCCGTCAGATGCCGTATCGATCCGATAATTAAATCTATTCAGCAAAGCACACAGCATGTGGCGCATGTTCTCTTCATCATCAATGATCAAAAGCCGCTTCGGAACAGTTTCGGTAAGCATGATGTTCTTTTCCATTCCATATTTATTCAACATCTGCGGTATCCGCCGTTTTTTTTTCAAACGGCAGATAGATACTGATTTCAGTCTCTCTGCCGGATTCACTTAAAGCCCTGATATATCCACCAAGAGATTCAACAATCATAAAACTGACATACAGTCCGAGCCCGGTTCCCTTGCCGGGTTCCTTGGTTGTATAAAAAGGATCAAAGATATCATTGATTTTATCAACCGGAATTCCAGGGCCATTGTCGATAAATGATATTTTTAACATTTCGGCCACACCGATTTTTCCGGGCCTATCGACATTTACGACGCTGCTGGATATCTTCAATTTCCCGGCATAATTTTTCCCCTTTAAGGAGGTTGCGTCGGCTGCGTTAATCGCCAGATTCAAAAAAACCTGTCTCAGCCGATTCGAATCCGATTTTATAATATTTTTTTCAGCTTTAAATGATTTTTCGATTCGTATATTGAGCATCAGCGGCTGAACTTTAAGGACCGCGTGAATATCATTAATGATATCATGAACCGAAACAGTAGTAATTTCAGCATTTGATGTTCTGGAGATATCAAGCAACTGCCTGATTATAGTGTTGATCCTGTTCGCCTCATTTTCAGCCCGCAGGATATAATCCTCCCGTAGAACTTGGGCCAGGTCCTGTTCCTTCAAAAGTTCGAGGTAACCAAGAACGATGCCGACGGGGTTCCCGATTTCATGTGCGATTCCGGAAGATAATCTGCCAACTGAAGCCAATTTCTCGGCTCTTATTATGTCTCCCTGGGCCGTTTCCAGTTCGAGTTTTGCTTTCTCTAGCGAATGAACTGTCGTGTAAAGCTTTTCCCTGCCCTCGGTAATTTTGTTCAACATTGAGTTCAGAGCATTTGACAGCTGATGCAGTTTGTCATCTCCTTTTCTGACTGCAAAATATATTTCATCATCCTCCCGGTACTCCCGGGCAATCTGGACCAGCCTCTGGATCGGTTTTATTTGTATACGATAGATTCGATAAGATCCGACCAGGCCCAAAATTATCGTATTCAGGAGGATATATATCCATAAAGTCTTTTGGGAGAGTCGAATCTGAGTTTGTATATCTTCAACCGGAACAAAGATGGCAGCAGCTCCGGTTATGAGACCATTTTTTATCAAAGGCGTTGATATGATCAAATGCTGCTTTTCTTCCCATAAAATTCCAAGTATACTGCCTTTAAAATCAATTTGCTTTTCCCCTGATTTTCTGGCTTTTTCAGCATACCTTTCCATATTTTTTTTATTGGAAGGGTATAGATTCGCCCCATAGCACTGACGCCCGATATCCGTTGCGAGAATAATCGCATACTTTGTTTCAGCCTTTCCGATTATATCGCCGGCTTCAAAAACTGCTGCAGAATAATCACCGCTTGAATCATTTTCCGTATTTTCAAATTTTTGTTTGATCAATTCGAGAATCGAGTTCCCCTGATCAATTTTTATTTTTATCAAATCCTGCCTGATCATGGTAATCAGGACAACATCCGTTAATAAGGCGGACAGCAACGTAATTATAGCAATATTAATAATTATTTTGGTTTTTAACCCATAAAATCGCATATTGTTTTCATTTTAAGATTGTTATGAAAAAAAGAGGGCTTTCAAACAACAGAACTCACATAATGACGTTGATTAGCAGTAAAAAAAATATAATCCCTCATTTTTTAACAACCAGCATAAAATGCATTACACATTAATTCAATAAAAAAAGCCCGATATCGGGATAGATATCGGGCTTTTTATAAAGAATTTTCGGCA
>Ga0075121_1000639_pt1 | contig 23844 bp, 4 predicted proteins | sample AntAceMetag02UKG_FD_69793 | JGI IMG/M metagenome (GOLD analysis project Ga0075121, IMG submission 69793) | Saline lake microbial communities from Ace Lake, Antarctica - Antarctic Ace Lake Metagenome 02UKG | ecosystem: Environmental > Aquatic > Non-marine Saline and Alkaline > Saline | place... | reverse complement strand
TTTACGGTTTTAAAAGCATTACCAGAGGCTGTGATAGTTACTCCAATAGAAACCACAGGAAGAGAACGGCATCCAGCAGAATATATATTTGATGGAGCCGGAAGTGAGAATATTTATGGAACGCCTATGGGCTTGAAATATGTGTGGGACTTTGGAGATGGGACAGGTGAACATATATTCAATACACAAACAGTGACGCATGAATATACAGAACCAGGAGATAAAAACGTGACGCTTAAAGTGAGTTACTCTCATCAAGGAAAAGTGCTGGAAAGTGATCCGGTGACAGCGAATATTTCGGATGTTTCAACACTGTGGGTAGATTTCACGGCGCCACAGTTTCTCACAATCGATGAAGAATTTATGTTTCAGGCACAAAGCCCAGAAGGGGTTACCTATTTATGGGATCTCGATGGAGGTTCGACTATTGACGAACTCACGTTCCCGAGTGTTCGGGCTACATTTGATGAAGCGAAAATATATAATGTAAAACTAACAGTAACAGATGCAGGTATGTCGGAGTTTATAGTATATCCTGTGTATGTACGAGCAGAAGGAGATCCAACAGCAATTGCTCAGTATTTCAGTATAGATACGTGGATCAATGTTCCTTCAACGATCACAACAACGCGTGATGGAAGCGGAGCCACGGACATCTTAATTCAATCGAATTCCATTGATTCAACGGGAGACGAAGGCTGTGGTGTTGCAAATTTGAATTACAGCTGGTCTGTCGACGGAGCACCTGTTTCGACAGACTGTGAGCCAGATCTTAATCAGTACTTTGCTGAAGCGGAGACATATCCGGTGACACTTCTTGTCTATGATCCAGATAATCAAAATATACAAGATAGTGCTTCGTTTACTGTGGATGTGGAAAATATTCTTCCAATAATAAGTTCTTTCGTTTATGAAACCAATACGAATCCCGATCCTATTCCAGAAGGACCAGTAAGTTTCTTCGTAACAGCAACAGCTTCCGATCCTGATACGAATAATCCAATTACAAGTTATAAATTTGAAGCGATTGAAAATGGACAGGTAAAAGATGTTCAACTGCTTGGGACAGGAGAAGCCTATTTTAATCTTTCTCAATATAACGGTATACACACCTTTTCATTCCGTGTAACAGCAACTGATGGTGAGAATGGTGCGACTACGGAAATTGGTATGGAAACGTATACATTTCAAAATGTAATAGCAAACGAACCACCAGTAATTACGAGCAGTTTGCAAGCTAGTAAAACAGGTATTCTTGAAGGAGAAGATGTAATATTCTCAGTTGTAGCAACTGACCCTGAAGGGGAAACTTTAGAATATGAATGGAAGGTTACTGACCCTAGTGGACAATTTGTCACAGCAACAACGGAAGTAGGCACTTACGAACATCAATTTACAACAGCAGGGAATTATTCTGTGCGCGTGAAGGTATCAGATGGAATCAATGAAGTTCAATCTGGTCCGGTTACGATTCAGGTAGCAGCAGTTTTCAATAATCCACCACAAGCAGGACAATTACAGGTAGGAGGATCAGCTACGAAACCACTGGGAAGCACATTTAATTTTGAAGTGGAAGCGAGTGATCCAGATGGTGACGATTTGGACTATGTGTGGACTGCTAAAAATTTAGAAACACTTGCACCGGTAACCATAATTCCTAGTGATGAGACGGCTACATTTATTCCTACAGAAATAGGGTCCTATAAGATCACAGTAGAAATAAGCGACCTTGATGAAAATGGAATTATCAAAGACACAATAGAAAGAACAAAGAATGTCAATGTGACGACAAATTCAAATCAACCGCCAGTGATAACGAGTAGTTTGGTAGCGAGTGAAACAGAAATCATTATAGGGGAAGCAGTAACATTCTCTGTTGTAGCAAATGACCCTGAAGGAGAAACATTGGAATATGAATGGAAGGTTACTGGTCCTAGTGGACAATTTGTCACAGCAACGACGGAAGTAGACACTTATACACATACATTCACAGCAGCAGGAAACTATTCTGTGCGTGTGAAGATATCAGATGGAATAAATGAAATTCAATCTGGTCCGGTTATGATTCAGGTAACAACAGAAATTCCAAATCAACCGCCAGTGATAACAGAACAACTTATTTCTGATCCAGTATCACCTGTTGTTGTTGATACAGAAGTAATATTCTCGATTGTGGCAAGTGATCCTGATAATGATTCGCTGACCTACGAATGGATTATTAATAATAATTCGATTTTCACGGGAACAGATGCATCATATGTACATACATTTACGGAAGTTGGTGATTCTTCGGTTCAAGTAAAAGTTTCAGATGGAATTGAAACAATTCTCTCTGACATTATTATTATGAATGTGATTCCTTAAACTTTGACAATACTTATCCTCATCCTTCATGATGGGGTTTGAAAAATCCAAAACCATGGACGAAAATACAAATCAAAATCCGGTTCCCGTTCCCCCTTCCGATGAAGGAGAAACATCAACAACTAATACAGCCCTTCCACAGGTTGAATCAGCAGGGTCTGCAAAAGAGGCTCCGGTTGCACCAGCGGTTCTGGCAGCAGGAGTACCCATTGTTGAGACATCTGTTGAATCAACAGAAGTGCCAGCACCTGTAGAGGTGGCACCAGTGACACCCGACGCCATTGAAACAACTTCGCCGGACAAGGAAGCTCCAGCAGCAGAAGAGAATATTCATGAAGAAGAATTATCAGAGGAAGTGGTACCAACAGAAAAAGGAGATGATATTGAAGAAATGGTTTCTGGACGAAAAGTGGGAGCATGGGCACTATTTCGATGGTTTTTAACGTTCGGAGGAATCTTGCTTGCGATCTTTTATGTATTACTCCTTTGGGGACTTTTAGGCGGAGATGTTTCAAATCCATTATTTGAAGCGCTCAATATTCAAGAAACAGATCTTCAAGCAACCTTGTTGAATCTGACGAATTATATATTTGGATTTTTAGCAATATTTTTTCTCATTGGAACACTCATTAAATTTTTCCAGTGGTTAATGCTCGGAAAAGAAGCAGCGAATCGTGGAGAATATGGGAAAAAATCGGTGTTCTTCTTTGGGATATTTGTTGTTGTTTGTATCCTTTGGGTGGGAGCATTCTGGCTTATTACAAATGCAAATGCAAAAGTAGAACATGAAAATCTTGATAAATCTATTATTGCAACAGTTCCAGAGAAAGTTATAGGACTTCATGCACCAGTGTTGGTGGAATTTGATGTTGGAACAGAACTTTTTGAACAAATAGATATTGATCTTGTGAGGCAAATTAATTGGGATTTTGAGAGTGATGGAATATTTGATGCAACAGGACCAAAAGTAGTGCATCGATTTACAAAAAAAGGAAATAATAATGGAAAATACATAGTACTCGTTTCTGTTGATTATTATTCACCATCAGCGCAAATAGAAAAAACATATACAGCAGAAAAACAGGTGATTATTGTAAACGAAGCTGTGCAGGCACTTTTTTCTGTAGACAAAGAAGCAGGTCCAGTTCCACTGACGGTGCAATTTAATGCGGAGAATTCTAATGATCCGGATGGAGAAGTGGTGCTCTATGAATGGGATTTGGATGGGGATGGATCATTTGAACTTTTGGGAGGAGATAAAATAATGATTGAAAAAACTTATTCCAATGTGGAAGAAGTGAAAGTTACACTTCGAGTAACGGGAACGAATAATGATACAGCAACGATAACGAAACGTATTAAAGTGGAACAGTCTGCCGAAAACCTTCAGGGGAAAATTATTTCAGACAAAGGTTTTACGGGAGTGCCACCGTTTGAAGTTGCACTTTCAGCAGAACAATCTTATACCCGGTTTGGAACAATTACTTCCTATAAGTGGCAAGTGGAAGGAGAAACAGAACCCATATTGGGACGAAAACTAGAAAAAACATTTCGAACACCAGGGGAATATAGAGTGGCGCTTATTATCGAGAACGATATAGGAGAGCGTGATAAAGTAGAAGAAATAATTAAAGTAATGCCACAACTTGAAGGTTCTGAGCCCAAAATCATCACCAAGCCAGCGGCTATAGGAGGGATTCTGAGAGGATCTTCTCCGTTAGAATTAGAGCTTTATGCAGATGTATCTGAAATTCATAATCCGATCGAATGGAGATGGGATTTCGAAGGGGATGGGATTTATGATAATTTTGAAGAAGTGACGAATTATGTTTATAACGAATCAGGAGAATATGATTTAACGCTGACAATCGTGGATTCATTTGAAAATGAGCTGACAACGATACAGCGAGTTATTGTTGATCGAGCGGGTGTACAAGCACGAATAAATGCTGATCCAGGATTTGGAACGATTCCGTTAACCGTTGCTTTTGATGGTTCTGCATCAACTACCGATAGCGGAGAAATAGTGCTCTATAGTTGGAAATTTCCAGATAAAGAGCCTATTCATTCCGGTGCAAAACTGTCGTACGAATTTGATGTTGTGGGAACATTTCCGGTGAAACTTACAGTGACTACATCGAATCAAGAAACAAGTGAAACAGAAACAGTAATTTCGGTTCGTTCACATCCATTGAGCGCGAATTTCGTAGTATTCCCGAATATTGAAAATCCGCTTGAAATTCGATTTGATTCTACGGCATCGACAGGAACTATTTCGGAATATCTCTGGAGTTTTGGTGATGGAAATGTATCTCGAAAATTCATGCCAACACATACGTATGGATTCGCAGGAGACTTTGATGTTTCGCTTAAAATTACGGATTCAAAAGGCGTCGTCGCGTATTTCAATGATAGAATTACAGTAGGGGAATGACACAATGTAAAAGGTTAAATATAAAATATTAAAATAAATCTTAAATTCTAATTTTTAAAATAAAACTTATAGCTTCTTTTTACATTTTACCTTTAACATTCCATTGTTTCATTGACTCGTGGACTTGTGGACTATTTCTCCTTACAATAAACCACGAATGAAACTCTGGAAACTGGTTCTTTTGATTTTTTTAACAAACAGCGCGTCTGCATTTTTTATAAATGGGGCAGACCATGGTATGCCCCTACAGGTAACGCAGAAGCAAGTTCATATTGAAGTAGAAGGGGACAGTGCTCGCGTAGAGATCATTACAGAACTCTACAATCCTTCAGAAAAAGAAGTTGTTTTTCAGGAATTAGAACCACTTGGACAGGATGTGGAAGTCGTAGATTTCTTTGTGGGAATGGAGGGGAGAGCGTATTCTCTTTTGGAGGAGAAAGAGGGACTGGAATATCTCTTTACACAAGCACGGGAACAGGAAGAAGTATCCTTGCTTGGATGGGGAGCTGATAGATATCCCACGCTCTTCCGGTCAGAAAATATAGCGGTTGAGGGACGACAGAAAATAAGAACAAAAAAAGTGTTCAATATTCCAGTTCTTCAACAAGATGATTTTTTAGTGCTTGATGTTTTTCTCAGTGATATTGAGGCATTTGAGAACACGGAGATCACATTCTCGATATCGGAACCAGTGGAGCATTTTTATCATTCCCTTGGAAATAATGGACTGGTAGATACTTCAAATGGGGTGTCATTTTTGTGGAAAGGATTGCCTCAATCGCAGGTGCAATTCCTTTGGTCGAATCTTGAAAACGCAGAAATTGGAGTGCCATTTTTTGGGATGGAATACCGAGCGCAATTTGTGAAACCACCAAAGAAAGATATCCAAGAAATTTCTATTCTTGTGGACAGGTCTGGATCATTGAGTGGATTGCCTTGGAAGAGGGCAAAAGACTGGACGGAGTTTTTGCTGGAGCATTTTTCCGAAGATACGAAGATCAGAATCGGGTTCTTCTCAGATAGGATTGATTGGCACGATGAAGAATTTAGACTCAACACATTTGATTTTCAAAAGGACTTTTTTGGGTTCTTGTCAGGTGTAGCGCCAGTAGGGAAGACCGATATAAATACAATTTTCGATTTTCGATTTTCGATTTCAGAAGAAAAGATTTCTGTGCCAGAGGAGGAGGGAAAGGGGTTGATAATAGTAATCACGGATCAAGAAGAATTAGGTGAGGATGTTTTTGATAAAGAGATTACCAATCCTTATATAGTGTTGCAATTCGCAGAGAATGTGGAAAATGATCTCGCCTTCTTCTCAAAAATTTCAGGAGGATTCCCTTTGAAACTTTTTCGATCGAGTCCAAATTTAGTGGAAAAAGAAGAATTTCTGAAAAAACTAAATTCGCTGAGCACAAAAATTGTTTCCAATGGAGAATCGGAAATAAAAGATGTGTTGCCAAAAATTTCTCTTCCACAGATGCATTCAGATTCATTTTTCTTTGTAGGGCGAACGATTGGAGCGTCTGAAAACAAAAACGTCTCAGCGGGGCATTTCGTGTCTCGGAGATGGGGGGGGCTAAAAATTGCAGAAATTTTGAAATCATTATCGTCCTTCTATCGTTTGAAAAAAACAGAGGATGCGTCTCTCCTCTCAATCTCCCCTCGCCAGATGGGAGGGAGAAGGGATCAATTGGATGCGTTGCTGGCAATCGGTCGTACATTTGGAATTTCGACGGAATTTTTTAACGATAAGACAACCCGGGTTGAGTTGGAGGAAAAATTGAATTTGGTTTCAAAAATAGAATTGCTGAAGGAGATTCTTAAATTAAATACCACCCCCTCTAACTCCTCCTCAAGCGGGGAGAATGTACGATTTTTAAATGGAGTTCCTTTGTATAAAATTAAAAAAAGGGATTTCTCTGTGGAACCTGCCTTCGGTTTCAATCGGGGGGTCGGAATGACAAAGGAGAAGGGGGAGGAAAATGTTGTGTGGCAGCAGTTTAATTTTCCAGAATTGGTGCGTGCCGAAACGCATATAAAAATTGCTCCGTTTTCAGAAGCGCAAAAAGAACTCTTTGTGAAATTCCCTGAGTTTGTGGCGGAAGGGTTTGGGATGGCAGAAGAGGTAAATTTCTGCACGGAGTTTCGGTGCATCTCTGTTCTCAGGGAAGAAAGGGAAGAAACGAAGCCATCCGACAGAGCGTTTTTTAAAGATTATGATGCTGGTCATTGGGCGCATGGGTATATTGTTCGAGCAGTCGAAGAAGGGTTGTTCGAACCAGAACTCAATGGAAAATTACATCCCAATCGTCCGATTGATCGAGGAGAATTTTCGCAGATGGTGGTGAAGGCATTTGAATTGAATTCTTCTTCTAACCCGGGTTCGAAATTTACTGATGTGTATGATCCAGAATATTTTGACGCTGTGCAGATTCTTGCAGAAAGGGGGATTGTAAAGGGCTATCCGGACGGAACATTTCGTCCGTTGCAGAGTTTGACGAGGGCGGAAGGGGTGAAGATTTTGTTGTCGGTTTTAGATTTCCAACCCGGGTTAGAATCTAATGAATTTTTGGATACGTATTCAGATTTAAAATTCTCCGACGTCATGGGATGGGAAAAACCGTGGGTTGCCGAAGCAGTACAACGTGGTATGGTGTGTGGGTACGATGATGGAACGTTTCGACCGCATGGAAAATTGACACGAGCGGAGGCATTGAAATTGGTATTTGAGATAAAGCATTGATTCCAACCCGGGTTGGAATTTCGTTAGTTCGAACTTGGAGCGGGTCCGGACTCGGGTTGGATAGCGTTTAAAAACAAAAGTATTTTTTTGCAACGTGAAATTGGGTTTTTTAGGACGTTTTTTTTGGAGAAATGCGCTTTATCAGGCAGAATTTGCATTAGTAGAAAACCCCAAATTCGTATTCGTATGACCCACAAAAACCCCTTTGTTTTATTGATAAAAGGACTCATCCTTGGGATGGGGTTGCTGTACGTCTCGACTGGGTTCGCGACGATTAACAATGTGAATTCCTTCCCCGACAAGGCTGCTGGGGGTCGTTTTCTCTATTCAGAATACAATACGATTCGGGACACTTTGAAGAATTTTTTCCGAAATGATAATGACACGACAGAAGATCTCACTGATGACAAGGTAGGGATTGGAATTGCTGTTCCTCAGACAGATATCGATGCAGGAGAAACAACGAATCCTGTTACTGGAGTTTGTCCGGCAGGATATAAATTTGTGGATTATGACGGCGATACCAATGTCGAGAACGGGGAATGTTGGAGGGGGTTTGTGCTTGATGATGGGGATATCGGAGTTGGAACTGTAACGCCTGGAACTGATTTGCATGTATATGATCCTTCCGATGACGCTTTTATTTGGGTGGATACGGCTGGAATAAGTAAACAATCAGGACTTGGATTCTCCGATGCGGGCACTGTAAAGTGGCAGGTGTATAAAGATCAAGGCGCAACAGGAAACTTTGTTATTCGAGATTACGGTTCTGCGGACGTGGTGAGTATCGAAGATGGAGCAAGTGCCAATAGTTTCTATATTAATTCTTCTGGAAATGTGGGAATGGGAACGGCGAGTCCTGATGCAAAATTGGATATTGACGGGAGTCTCACATTTTCATCCACTGGTTCTCGTATTTTTAGAAATAGTGTTACTGATCATCTTAATTTTGGTATGCAAGACTCTAGTGGCACGCCTAAAGGGGCTTACTTTCAGGTTTTTGGAAATAATTATTCAGTTGAAACGCAACGAGGTGGAGCTGAATTTGTATTTGATACCCGAAATAGTGGTACAGGAGGGTTTACTATTTTCTCATATGATGGGAGCGACTGGGAAAGCCGATTCAAAATCGACACAGATGGCAACGTCGGAATCGGGACGGATAGTCCTGCTCGATTTTTACATCTTGAGCAGGGTTCTGCGCTTGCCTCATCTGCGGTGCCAGGGTTGCGACTTACTCGGACATCAACAGCGACACCAGCGGCGGGACTGGGAACAGGGATTGATTTTGAAATAGAAACGAGTGATGGAAATAACGAAGTATTAGGCATCATTGAAGGCTTTGCCACAGATGTCACACCAACTGTTGAAGTCGGGGCGATTGCATTTAAGACCATGACAGGGGGGGCGACAGCTGATGAGAAAATGCGAATTAGCGGAGCAGGAAATGTCGGAATCGGAATTACGGCTCCAACGAGCAGACTTCATTTACCATTGGAGAATGATGCTGTGACACCGACCTTGAGTTTTGGAGACGGAGATACGGGGTTCTATGAGCATTCTGATGATCAACTAAGGTTTTCAGCTGGTGGCGTGTATAAATGGTCACTTAGAGGTGACTTCATTGGAAGCGAAACCTATAATGAAAGTCCTGTAATGGCGAATGAACAGGCATCTTCTACAAATCCAGTATTTACGATTTATAATGATCGAGATACAGGAATTGGAGCAAATACCGCCGACCAACTCTCTCTCATCGCCGGAGCCAAGGAAATTGTTAGACTCAAAGAAGATACAACGGAACAATTGATCGTAAATCCACAAGGTGACCTGACAGGAACCGCTGCCGCACCAAGTTTAGCATTTGGAGATGGGGATACGGGGTTCTATGAGAGTGCAGATGATACATTGAAAGTTGCTATTAATGGAGGGACTCAGTGGACTTTTAATGCCGCTTATTTAGGAAGCGTGAATACAAATTATCCTGTATTAGCAAACGAACAATCATCCGCTACGAATCCAAATTTTATCCCTGATTATAGTGATTTGGACACCGGTCTCGGACACAACACTGCCGACCAACTCTCCCTCATTTCTGGAGAAAGAGAGATGATGCGACTCGTCGAGGGAACGGATAGTTATATCCAAGTACCAAACAATCAGTGGTTTAAATCAATCGACAGTGGCGGGGATCGAACAAGAAATATGTTCAAGACTGACGGCGAAGATATGGTGGCGCTCGGGTCAGGATTGAAGACAGACAATAACAAAGGGCTCATCGCCCACTGGACACTGGGAGAAGATTCTCAAACGACTGGGGCGGATCTGGTGACGAATGGAACGTTTGATACTGATAGTGATTGGACGAAGGGGGATGGATGGACGATTTCAGGAGAGACTGCGAATTGTGATGGAAGTCAATCAGCAACATCAAATTTTAAGCAAAGCGGTATTCTGTCTGTTGGAAAACGTATTAAAATTATAATTACTGTATCTAATTATAGTGCTGGTAGTATCAGTATCGGTGACGAAGCAACCGTATATAATAATTTAAATTCAAATGGTATTTATACAATAATAACAACAACAGGTGGAGCTAATTTATATCTTGCCGCTAATTCAACTTTTGTCGGTTCAATCGACAACGTCATTGTCAAAGAAGTCCACCTCGCAGACACTACTGGAAACGCCAATAACGGAGCCCTTTCTGGTTCAAATGTCTTTGTTCCTGATTACGGAGGAAAGGGGCTGGGGGCGGAAGTGATTACCGATGAAACATTGGATACAGCGTGTGCAGTGAACTGGACTTGCGGAGATGGCTGGACGATTGGATCGGGGGTGGCGACAAGTGACGGTTCACAATCGGCAGTTTCTAATCTTGTGGAGGCGACTACGCTTACCGTCGGACAGAAATACGCCGTCACTTTTGAAATAACGGCTCGTTCTGCAGGAAGTATCACCGCGATTGACGGAGGAACGGCATGGACAACAGTGGGAACGCACACGGAAGTGATTACGGCTACACAGACGAGTGGAGGAGTGGTGGCGAGTGTCGACTTTGCGGGATCTGTGGATAACGTCTCGGTCCGAGAATACACCTCTGGGCAAGCGATGGTGTTTGATGGAGCGGATACCAAGATCGACACTGGAAGTGACATGATTGGAACGGGGGCGGTCACGATTGCAGGGTGGATTAATCCGAGTGGTTGGGGAGAAGGAAATAGAGGTAGAATTATAAATAATGGAAAATTTTGGATTGAGGTTCAAGAAAGTAATAAGAGTTTATTAATAACTTCTGATGCCACTTTTTCACCAAAGTCGGCAAACGATTCAATCTCACTAAATCAATGGCAATTTGTTTCTGTTACCAGAGAAACCGATGGAACGGTAAACTTTTATGTTGGAGATACAAGCACAACTCCTGTGTTATCTGGTACGGCTGATCAAGACAGTGGAACCCCAGTAGTTGAAGGAACAACAAACGTTATTATTGGAAATAATAGTGGTGGAAGTCGAACCTTTGACGGAGCGATCTCAGACTTGCGTATTTACGACCGTATTTTGTCAGTTGAAGAAATTCAAGACCTCTGGGCAGGATATCATCCTGATATTGAAATCTCACGATTGGTGGCAAAAGAAGACGCGGGACAGACGACACTCTTTAATCTTCCGGTCTCTTCCTCCTCTACTTCCGGAACAGAGCACAGCACGGCGATCTCTATTGATAGTAATCCCATCTTTAAGGTCATCGGACTCGCTGATGGTATGGGAGGGATTACGGGGAATTCAGTTACTATCACGGGTGACATCAATCACACGGGAGGTTTCAATACTACTGGTACAACCTACCACAATGGACTGGTGGGGATTGGAACGACAACGCCAGGCGCTGGACTCACCATTGGTACGGGAACCGCAACCCTTGCTACGAGTGTTGACGATCTCTATGTAACGGGAAACTTGGAAGTGGATGGAGATGTGTACTTGGGAGATGATATGGTGATCGATAATGTAACGGTCATGGGAACACTGGATGTGCAGGGGGCAATGGAATTCACTTCTGGTGATCTGGATATGGCGAATAGTCAGATTCTGAATATTGGAGTCGCGGGTACAGACTTTACCGCGACAGGGGGACTGACGTTGGCGGATGATTTAACGACAACAGCGACGACGTTTAATTTATTAAATGATACGGCAACAACATTGAACTTCGGAGGAGCGGCAACTTCGGTCAGTATTGGAGCAGCAACGGGAACAACGACCATTAATAATGCAACGACGGCATTAACGGGAAATCTCGATGCAAATGGTTCTGTGAATGATATCGAGGGAACATTGAATCTCTCTGGAAATGCACTGACATCGTCGGGGGCACTTACTGTCACTCCAAATGCAGGAACCAATCTTAATGTAGCATTATCCACCACGGGTGACTTTGCGGTAAACACGGATCAGCTTGTTGTGGATACTTCTGCGGGTAAGGTCGGGATTGGGACGACGAGCCCTGGGTATAAACTAGATGTTAATATTGGTACAGAGTCAACAGGTTTAAGAGTTATAAGCACAGATAATTTGGCTAATATTGTAATTACAGATGATGACACTACTGGATATATAAATGTCGCAAATAATGTAATGTCAATAGGGCATGATACTCCTATTAGTGCAAATAATTTAAACATAGATAACTCTGGCAATGTCGGTATCGGGACGACGAGTCCAGGAAGTGCTTTAGATGTAAGAAGTAATACGGAACCACAATTTACAATTGGTTATAAGACTTCATCAGATTATAATCTAACTTTTAGCCATAGAGGAGTTTTTGATCTAACTTTTCCTGAGATTTCTACTAATCATTTCAGATTTCAGTCAAATGGAAGTGACCAAATGGTTATTTTAGAAAACGGCAACGTAGGAATCGGAACGACATACCCAGACTCAATATTGCATGTCAAAGGCACTAATGATCAATCTGGAGGAATTACGATAGAGGGAGGGAGTACAGATAGATTAGCAATTTATTCTTCTGGAAATTATGGGGCAACTTTTAAAAAATTGAATGCTGAAACAAGTTTAATCTTTGAAGATTCAACAGGAGGATCTCAATTAGTTCTTAATTCAAACGGACAGTCTTATTTTGATACTGGCAATGTCGGAATCGGCACCATTGCCCCGACGAATAATCTCTCCGTCACGCCATCACAATATTCAACTGGTACGGCATATCAATCTCTAACGACCATTATCGGATCTGGCACGACTTTTACCAACGCAATGGTCGGATCGCAGTTTGTCTTCGCAAATGGAACGAGTGCGGGAACGATTACGGCCTTTACTGATACGACTCATTTGACGGTGTCTACATCGTATACCATTGCATCACAAGCCTACAAGATTGCTTACACAGGATTGCAGGTGGATAGTACGGGAAATGTAGGCATCGGGACGACGAGTCCAGATACTTTATTAGATGTTAATTCTGGAACAACAAATAGAGTAGCAAAGTTCAAAAGTTCTGATGCGGCTATATATATTCAATTAGAAGATGATACTGGTACTGGGAGGATAGTTGTTCAGGGGGATATTCTTGGAATTGGAGCAGATTCAACGGCAAGTGTTAATAATTTAAATGTAGAATTATCCACAGGTAACGTCGGTATCGGCACCACTACCCCTACCGCACAACTCCACACAAAAGGGAATCTCTCTACCGCTCTCACCGGAACGGTGACGGTGGTGGATGGAGAAGCGAGTGTCGTGGGAGTGGGGACAGCATTTTTGACAGAGATTGCTATTGGGGATGCGATTAAGATCGGGGATGAGGTCTTCACGGTCTTATCGGTGTCTAATAATCTCCTCCTCACGATTAACTCGAATCACTCAGGGGGAGTCGCAGGGGGCATTGCGTACAAAGATCCAAACCTCTTTGCCATCGATAATGGAGATGGAGTGAACGAAATAACGGTAGATAACTCTGGGAATGTCGGGATCGGAACGACGAGTCCGGCAATGAGTTTAGATGTGTACGGAAATGGAATAAGAAGTAAAGGAACTGAGGGGCAACCAGCTTATGTTTACATAGCTGCTGATGACGGAGATGATAATGACGACAAATATATTATAAGTGCTGAAATAGATGGAAATCTCGAATTTCAATCATTATCAACAGGTTCGTGGATTGCGAATTTAGCTATTGACGGAAGCACAGGTAAAGTCGGTATCGGAGACACGTCTCCAACAGCAGGGCTAACGGTCGGAGACGACACACTTGCTACACATGCCACCACTGTCGACGATGTGTATGTCAAAGGAAACTTGGAAGTAGACGGCAGTGTCTGGCTCGGAGATGCGGCGTTGGATAATCTTACGGTGCAAGGAACATTGTCTGTGAGTGGAGATACTTCGTATGACGGTAACTGGAATATGAACTCCAATCTGATTACCAATATTGGAAATGCGGGAACCGACTTCACTTCCACGGGAGGGCTCACGTTGGCAGGAAATTTGGCAGTCGGCACGATTGATACGACCGGCGGAGCGCTTTCGATCTCTGGAACAAATGGCGTGACGATTAATCCAACGGGGGCTTTGGGGCTTGATTCTGCGGGAGCGATTACGATCGGGGGAACAAATGCGACAGCACTTGATCTTTCCGTATCAGGAATCATAACCACAATAAAAGGACTCTTTAATGTTGATGAAGCGGTAACGCTTGATACGACACTGGGGGTAACAGGAGCGGCAACATTTGAATCAACACTTGTCGGAGATGATATTGATGCACGAACGGCAACGACACTTCTCCTCGGGAAATCAACCGCAACAAAAGTAGAAATTGCTGACACGGGGATTGAAACAAATGTGCAGGGAACATTGAACGTCGATGAAACGGCAACATTCGATAGTATGCTCGGGATCGGTGTTACGCCGACAGCACAACTTCACACTAAAGGAGGACTTTCTACGGCTCTCACCGGAACGGTGACGGTGGTGGATGGAGAAGCGAGTGTCGTGGGAGTGGGAACATTATTCATGACAGAGATTGCGATAGGGGATGCGATTAAGATTGGAAGTGAAGTCTTTACGGTGGCGACAGTGCCAAATAATCTTCTCCTCACGATTGACTCGAATCATTCAGGGGGAGTCGCAGGGGGCATTGCGTACAAAGATCCAAATCTTTTTGCCATCGATAATGGAGATGGAGTGAATAAGGTGACGATAGATAGGAAAGGGCAGGTGGGGATTGGGACGGGGAGTCCAACTCTTAAACTTCAAGTAGAGGCTTCTGGAAATGATGATGGAATTTTGTTAACTGCTTCTGATGGTTCTCCAATCTTTAAAGTATTTCAAGAAACGGATGATGATGGAAGATTACAAGTTCTTCAGGATGGAAGTGCTGTTATTCAGTTAAACGCACGTGATGGACAGGATAGTTACATAAATAATGGTGGAAACTTCGGTATCGGGACGTCGACTCCAGGGGCGAAATTGGAAGTTAAAACAAGCTCCGGAAATACTAATTTAAAAATCGCATCAACAAATAGTGGCGATAATTCGGAGATTTTATTTAATACTGCGAATGGTGATTGGGCTATGGGAGTTAATAGGGTAGCTAGTGATAGATTTAGTATTTATGATATTGGTGCAGATACAGAAAGATTTAGAATAGAAAATACTGGAGAAATAATAATTGGCGGTAAAGTTGGTATCGGAGACACGTCTCCGACGGCAGGACTGACGGTGGGAGATGATACAGGAAATGTCAATGCGACAACAGTAGACGATGTGTACATCAAAGGAAACTTGGAGGTCGATGGGGGCGTTTGGTTGGGTGATGCGACTACTGATAATTTTACCGTTCAAGGGTCGCTCACGGTGACGGGAGACACATCGTATGATGGGGATTGGGATATGAACTCCAATCAGATTACGAATATTGGGGCGACAGGAACAGACTTCACGGGGACTGGTGGACTCACCTTGGCTGACGACTTAACGGTGGTTGACGATTTAACGGTGGGTACCGATAAGTTGTTTGTTGATGTGAGTGCAGGGAATGTGGGGATCGGGACAGGGACGCCTATCAACAAATTACATCTTTATGAAGATACATCTTCTGTGGGTTCAAATGCAGGTTTAACAATAGAACAAGATGGAACTGGAGATGCTTTATTTCAATTATTATTAACTGGAACAAAGAGATATCAAATAGGATTAGATAATTCTGATAGTGATAAATTAAAGTTTGGTGTTGGTGATAATTGGGGTACGCATACTGATTTGACCATTGATAACGACGGTAACGTCGGAATCGGTACCACTACTCCAACAGCCCAACTCCACACAAAAGGAAATCTCTCAACCGCTCTCACTGGAACGGTAACGGTGGTGGATGGAGAAGCCAGTGTCGTGGGAGTGGGAACGGCATTTTTGACAGAGATTGCGATAGGGGATGCGATTAAGATTGGAAGTGGAGTCTTCACGGTGGCGACAGTGCCAAATAATCTCCTCCTCACGATTGACTCGAATCATTCAGGGGGAGTCGCAGGAGCTACGGCGTATAAAGATCCAAACCTCTTTGCCATCGATAATGGAGATGCGGTGAGCAAGATGGTGATGGATAAGAAAGGGAATGTGGGGATTGGGACGGGGAGTCCAGGGGCTTTATTGGATGTTCAAGGCACTACTCAAAATCCTTTAATTTCATTTAAAAATCTTGGGGATATGGATGCATGGTTTGATATTCAAGGTGGAAAGGTAGGTTCTGAATTATGGTCAATTGGAGCACAAAGTAATAAATTTACTATCTTTAATCGTAATGATAGTTCTTATAGATTTTCAATAGACAACGACGGTAACGTCGGTATCGGTACGACCTCCCCTACCGCACTCCTCAATGTCTCTGGTCCTGCTGGAGCTCCAGGAGCAGTTGATCTCTCGACAGAAGAACTCACAGTCGTCGACGGTGACGTGCTGGGAAAAATTGAATTTGACGCCCCACTGGAATCTGATGGCACGGATGCGATCTTAGTGGGAGCTGCGATTGAAGCCGTCGCTGAGGGAGATTTCTCCGCCACCAGTAACGCTACTGAGTTAGTATTTAAAACAGGAGCTTCAGAAGCCGCTACGCAGAAGATGGTGATTACTTCTGGGGGGAATGTGGGGATCGGGACGGAGAGTCCTCAAAACAAATTAGACATTGAAGGAGGAGCAGTAATTGGTGCAACGTATTCTGGAACTAACACAGCTCCAACGAATGGTTTATTGGTTGAAGGAAACGTAGGTATCGGGACGACGAGTCCTGGGGCAGAGTTGGAGGTTGCAGGACATATCTGGCAGACTGGAACGGGGAATTCTGTGTTTATTGGTGAAGATGCCGGAGCAGTTGATGATTTAACAGGTAATATAAATGTATTTATTGGATATGAGGCTGGTAAAGCGAATACATCAGGTTCGGAAAATGTAGCAGTGGGGGAAGGAGCATTAGAAAGTAATTTAATAGGAACGTATAATGTAGCAATAGGTAGGGCAGCTCTAACTTCAAATACATCAGGTTATAATACTGCAATAGGTAATCGTGCTTTATTGTCTAATACATCTGGATCATTGAATACAGCAATAGGTTATTCAGCCCATTCATCAAATAAAACAGGTGATTATAATACTGTTGTTGGTGAGGCGGCTTTTAATTTAGCTACAACAGGAAATAATAATGTAGTTCTTGGTCTAAATTCTGCTAGATTGATTAGTAGTGGTTCTAATTTAACTAATGCAGAAAATTCTATTTTCATAGGGAGAGATACAAGAGCAAATGCTAATTCAGAAACCAATCAAATTGTTATAGGACACGAAGCCATAGGCAACGGCTCAAACACAGCCACAATCGGCGATGATAATGTCACTGATGTTTACATAGGGGAAGATGGTGATGCTCAACTTAATACTGGTAGAATATTACAACCTACATTTGGTAATAGTATTTTTATCGGAGAGGATGCTGGAGCAGTTGATGATTTAACTGGTAATCAGAATGTATTTGTAGGATATGCGGCTGGTAAAGCGAATACATCAGGTTCTAGAAATACTACCATAGGATATCAATCACTAGTTAATAATATAAGTGGATATGATAATACTTCTCTTGGTCAAGGGTCACTATATTTGAATACAACTGGTAATTATAATGTTTCTATTGGTAAGGCATCACTCTATACTAATGCAGGAAATAATAATACTGCTATTGGTGTAAATTCTCTTCATTCAAATACAACTGGTGAGGCAAATGTAGCTAATGGTTATAATTCAGGTAGATATATAGGAAGCGGAGTCACAAAAAATGAAACAGGTTCATTTAACATACTTATTGGTTATGATGTAAGAGTAGCTGCAGATGGAGAAACCAACCAAATAGTAATAGGCTCAAATGCCATAGGTAACGGATCAAACACAGCTACAATCGGCGATGATAATGTAACTGATGTTTACATAGGGGAAGATGGAGAAGCAGGATTACAAGTTGGTCGTATAGATGTTAATGGATTGGGGAATTCTGTATTTATAGGTAAAGATGCCGGATTAAATGATGATTTAACAGATAATAATGGTATATTTATAGGGTATGAAGCAGGAAAGGCAAATGTAAGTGGAGCTGCTAATGTAGGAATTGGTAAGGAGGCATTGAGTTTAAATACAACAACTGGCAATACTGCTATTGGTTTTTTTGGATTACGGGCTACTACAACAGGATCACATAATACTGCTATTGGTTCTTCTGCAATGGATAATAATATAACAGGGGAGTATAATACAGCAGTAGGTTCAGCAGCTATGTATAGCAATCATAGTAGTAATAATACAGGGATAGGAAGAAGGGCAATTATGTATAACGTTGACGGGAGTGGTAATATAGCATTAGGTTCTGAAGCAGGAAAATATTATTCCTCCGGTAGTACACCTCTTTCTGCACCTTATAATTCTGTATTTTTAGGTTATAATTCAAGAGCTTCTGCGAATGCACAAATTTATGAAATAGTAATAGGTGCAAATGCAATAGGTAATGGTTCATATACAGCCACATTAGGCGACGACCATATTACCGATGTTTATATGGCAGAAGATGCGGGTGCTACAATCCATGCAGGAATCATCCGCGCCCAACAAGTTTGTGATGAGAACGGAGCCAACTGTAAAGATATTTCGATTAATGATTGGGGGGAAGACTCCAGTATCTTTGTCGGTGTCTCGGCCTCTTCTGATGGAAGCGCAGCGCACGATGCGGTCGTCGGCTACCAAGCCGCCAACGATCTCTGTAATACGGCGGTGAGTGGATCACACGTCTGCTCTGTTGATGAAATAACCCGAACTATTGCTTTCGTCTCGGATCTGACAACCTTGTCAGGATGGACCGCCGGAGGGATAACACAAGTATGGATTAACTCTGGCGGAGCGAAATACGTTCCAGCCGCTTCACCCGTTGATGACTGTACGGGATGGACATCCGCAACAACAGACACCTTTGGAAGTTTCTGGATTCTCAATTCGACCGGTGGTGGTCGGGGCGGAGTTGGATATTGTAATACTTCAAAGACCTTTGCTTGTTGTAAATAATCACTTTTAAAAAATGAAAAAAATAAAACAATTTCCTGCAAAAATCCGGCTCCAGAGCTGGGGTATTTTGGGCTCTGGAGCCGGATTTCTTTTCCTCCTTTGCTTTGTGCCTACGGTTTCCGCCACCAAGTGGGTCACCGACATCACGGAATGTGGAACGGCGTACATGTCTATCGACTGCGAAGCGGAGCAATATGTGTGTGGATTCGACGGGATTATGCATTGCACTACATCCAAAGAAGCTGACCAGGCAAAAGAAAAAACCGAGACGGCTTTTAATCTCAACTCGGGACTACCCAGTGGACTCGTGCTAGATTGTCACAGCGAAGCAGTGTCTTGTCTCCCGTGGCAATGTCAGACCGATACGACTTGCGATACCGCAAACCAAAGCACAGAATGTTTGAAAGCGGGTGGATTTAAATGTGGCGAATGTAAAGCGGGATATCTTGACTGTGATAAAGACGCTGGCTGTGAAACAGCCGATGGATCGGAATCCGGTTCCCATGCCCGATACCAAGGATGCAAGGGAATAGTTTGTGATGCGGGATATTTGGACTGCGATGGAAAAAGCCTCAACGGATGCGAAATAGAAATCGGCGGGGCGTGTACCAAAGACGGCCAAACGGGAAATTACAACAAAACCTGTATCGGAAACCAACCCCCGAATTGTAGTGTTTTTGCGCAACAGTTCGCAACAGTGCAAACAAGCAGTGGGGAAACCATTGCTTCTCAATTACAAATAGACGAACAAGGGAATATTAATATTCCCGTTGACGCGAAGTTTATGGTGGGAGGGGTTGCTCTTGGAACAGACGAAACGAAGACTTGTGAAGAAAAACAACTCAAACTTGGGACGCAGTGTCTCGATATTCCTTCTTGTGAATTCTTAACTTTCAACGGGAACACATTCACCTGTGCGGACAAACCTGTGGCACCCGTGTCAGAGATTGAAGATTGTGAATCTGGCGAAATAAAAATTGGCACGAATTGCCAAGTTATTCCGACCTGTGATTTTTTAAGATTTGACGGAAAAAATAGTAAATTTCTTTGTGCAAAATCCTCCTCGACAACACCTGTTTTGAGCGAAAATCAAACATCAATCATGAACGACGAACAACTCGAAGCATTGGTGAACACAAAATTTGTTCAACTTGCAAGTAAACTTGAGACGGATTTTACGCAGATGCTGACGAGTATCCATCAGCAAGTTTCCGCTGGACTTGAGAGCGGAAGGATCGTGGCAGTATCTCCGGATGCCCTCACCACTCCATCAAATACCGATGGATCCGAACCTTCTTTCTTTAGTACTATTGCCGAATTTTTTTCGCAATTATTTAAATAAATGCTGAACATTTTCCTCTCTTTCCTTCATCACAAACGACCTTTCCACGAGGGCGCGAAGGGGTGTGTGGGGAAGGGGAAAGAGTCAAAGAGTCAAAGAGTTGAAAAGTCTAAAAGTTTCGAAGTAAAAAAGATAAAAGGGCAAACACGAACTCTCTCCCTATCTGCACACAGGAACGATAAAGAAGATTGCGCTTCTATTCCCTCTCTCTTTACCAAGAGAAAGGGAAACATATATGATAAAAATGAAGAAAGAAAAATTTTACAAGAAAGCCTTTCTCTTTCCTGCCCAGAGTCAGGTCAAAGACAAAAGAGAGAGGCGGTGAATATTCTGTGTGAAAAACGCTCCTTCTCTCAGAGCCGGAGAGAGTTCGTGAAATATCTAACCCGGGTTAGGAGCATTAAAAATCGAATTTTGAAATTTGGAATTTTTGTATTTTTATTACTCATTACTCATTATTCATTAATTATTACCAATCATTCCTCATTATTCATTAATCATTGTAATGCTACCACCGGCTGGACCACGAATGCTACTACCTGTGACAGTTCGTATCTCTCCATCGATTGCCCCGAGAGTCTGAAGATTTGTGGATACGTCAGTTCTACCCTCTACTGTGCCAATCCTACTACGATCAATGCAGCTCTCCCTTCCTCTGCGGGAACCGCTGATGACACCGACGTGCAGGGATCTGGTGGATATCAGGTCAACTGTACGCAGACTACCTACGATTGTACGACGCCTGCCGATGTCTGGGACTGTAAAGCCTCTTCTACCTGTGCTACCAAAAACCTCAAGACTACCTGTGCTGGATCCGCACACACGTCGTCGTGTAGCACGTGTCTCACGGGATATTTGGATTGTGATGGTGTAGGAACGGGTGTTGATACCAACGGTTGTGAGATAGAAATCGGCGGTGCCTGTACCAATAATGGGGTTGCGGGAACCTACGGGGCATCCTGTGTTGGGAGTTCTCCTCCCGTTTGTAACACGGGTCCTGTCGACGTTTACACGGGAACTCTTGCGGAACAGTCCACTACCAATCCTCTTTTCTGGGGGAAACAATACAGTACAGGTGATCTCTTCAACGTGAGTAAGAACGGAGGCAACTCGGTTGTGATTGATAATGATGGGAACATGGGGATTGGGACGACGAGTCCTCTAGCACGTTTACAAGCAGTCGGAACAGAAGGAAATCCAGCTTCTAGTGGAACTGCTGTAACTGGACATTTTGTTCTGGGGGGAGAGGGAAATAATAATGTTTTACAAATGGGAACACAAGATGCATCTCCTTATGGGGCGTGGTTACAAGTTGCAAATAAAACAAATTTAGGGACAGAATATAATTTATTATTAAATCCTAATGGCGGCAACGTTGGCATCGGAAAGTATGGTAATCTTGCGTATGCACTTGATATGACTGGAAGCCTTATGGCAACTGGACAAATTGTTTCTGGTCAGGGCACTTTTATGGACGCTGATGGGGATGGATGGACTGGAATGCAAGCTGATGGATCTGAAGGCACTGCAAATTTAATTTTCTGGATTGCGGATGACGAAGCAGTTTATATCAATTCTTCAGGCAACGTCGGTATCGGGACGACGAGTCCTACCGCACTCCTCAATGTCTCCGGTCCCGCTGGAGCTCCAGGAGCGGTTGATCTTTCGACAGAAGAATTAACAGTCGAAGACGGTGACGTGTTGGGAAAGATTGAATTTGATGCGCCACTAGAATCTGATGGCACGGATGCGATCTTAGTGGGAGCTGCCATTGAAGCGGTCGCTGAGGGGACGTTTGCAGCAGATAATAATGCCACTGAATTAGTATTCAAAACAGGAGCTTCTGAAGCTGCCACGCAAAAGATGGTGATTACTTCTGGAGGCAATGTTGGAATCGGGACGACGAGTCCGACCGAGAAATTACATGTTTCTGGTGATATAAAATCTAAAACTGTTATTTCGCCAATCTTAATAGGTGGAAAAACAGAGGGAGATAAACTTATATATAAATCTACTCTCGGAGTTGGTGGAACTATAGCTCATTCTTGGAGAGGTGGTAATAATCTACAATACGTTTGTGATACTACAGACACTGGTTGGCAAAGATGTGCAGATGATAATGGAGCAGATTCAGGTGGAACCTATGGAGCTGGTAAGTCACTAAAAGCAGTAGGACAGGGAACAGGAACGGACGATATTGGTTTTTCCGGTTTATTATCTGGCTACCTCGCTACTAGTGGCTCGTTCTACAATTTGGGTTCATACCTGTACTTATGGTCGTCTACTCCCAGTGGTTTGTCCGATGCCTGGAGGCGGAACATCAACACTTCTTCCTCTACTGTCCTCCGCTCTGCGCTCAATCGTGGCGCCGGCTTTAGCGTTCGTTGCCTCAGAACTGATAATACTGATACTTCTGATTTTACAGACACAAGAGATGGCACAGTATATCCTGTAGTTAAAATAGGTAATCAAGTATGGATGACTAAAAATCTTGCCTATTTACCAAGTGTAAATGCAGTAGCAGACGGAAGTGAAAGTGTTGCTAAGTATTATGTCTATGGATATGACGGAACTGATGTAGCCACAGCAAAAGCAACAGCTAATTACACAGACTATGGTGTTTTATATAATTATCCAGGAGCTTTAGCAGCAGCCCCAGATGGGTTCACAGTCCCAACGGATGAAGAATTAAATGAGTTAGAATTAGCTACATTAGAAGTTATTGCTGAAACTGCTGGAGATGATTTAATGACTATTTTAACTAATGGCAACGTTGGCATAGGAACAGAAAGTCCAGGAGCTAAACTTTCTGTACAAACCACAGGAACAACTGATATTCTTAACTTATTTGAAACAGGAGGGACTGAGGTTATGACGGTATTAGAGAACGGCAACGTTGGAATCGGGACGACGAGTCCAGGTGACAAACTCACTGTCTCTGGTGGCGACATCATGTTGGACACTGATGAACGACTCGAATGGGGTTCAACATCTTATATTGTCTCTGGTGAAAACAATCTAGGCATACGAGTTGCTGATGGAGGTAGCATCGATTTTAGAACAGATGCTTCAGGTGGTACAAAGATGACAATCATTGATTCTGGTAACGTCGGCATCGGCACCACCACCCCTGCCACGCTCCTCACCATTGCCAATGACAACTGGATTTCTGCCATCGACAATGTCGGCACTGGATCGATCAATATGATGAAAGTAAATGCCGATGATGAAATCGAGTTTGGAGCGCCGCTCAATATCGGATCTCTCGAACTCTCGGATGATTCTGGTCTTGTCAAATTGGTCGACATGGGGGTTTCTTCAACGCCAAGTTCTGGAACAGTAGAAGGA
>Ga0075121_1000637_pt1 | contig 23863 bp, 26 predicted proteins | sample AntAceMetag02UKG_FD_69793 | JGI IMG/M metagenome (GOLD analysis project Ga0075121, IMG submission 69793) | Saline lake microbial communities from Ace Lake, Antarctica - Antarctic Ace Lake Metagenome 02UKG | ecosystem: Environmental > Aquatic > Non-marine Saline and Alkaline > Saline | place... | reverse complement strand
CAATTCCTCAATAATATCGGAGCTTGTCCCTTTCAGGATATTGTTCATTTCTTGAGCAAATCTATCCAATTCAATTTTGGCAGATAAGTTTTGATAGGTTTCAAATTCCGGTCGGAAAATAAGTGCTCCCATTCCATTTGTACCAATATAAGCCAAGCGATCGAGAGGGGTAATTCGAGATATATTTATGCCTTTAGAAGTTAAGGTCCTGTCCAATAATAGGCGTCCCCATCCGTCGGGCAAGGAATCATTAAACACTCCGAAAAGACCATCAAAAGGTTCTTTATTCGTTGTATGGATTTCTCCATTAAAAGGCAGCTTAATTGGCGATAAATTAAGTCCGGTTCTGATGAAATCAGAATTATATCGGAAGTAAATCTTTCCTTCAGAAAGGACCAACTCACCAACATCGTGCTTTATTCCTTCAATGTTGAGAGAAACAAATATTTTATCAATACCACTCATCATTCCTATTTATTGGTGAATAGTTGTTCAATTTTCTTCAGATTCTCCCCAGGTTGAAAAACATTCTCGAAATCTTTTAAACGACCAAAAAGATGTGCCAGTTTTAAAAGCGATTCCAGAGATATTTTACCTGTATTTTCGAAACGTTTGAGGCTGCCTAAAGATACGCCTGAACGTTCTGCCAATTCTGCTTGCGATAGGCGTTGTTTTTTACGGAGCATTTTATGCTTTTGGGCAAGTTTTGTGCAAACTTCCATTGGTGATTGTTCTAATGAGTACATTTTATATTAGTTAATATATTGACCTAATATATGAATAAATAAACAAAATAGCTAATATATTAAATGAATAGATTGCTATAGCTAGTGTGGGTATTATCTAGCATGCTGCACCAAATTAATCCGTTTATTTGATAGAAGGAATATATTTATATTTCCTGTATACTACAGTTAGTGTAGGCGTATCGTTGAGTTATCGATCTATGAAAGACTTCAGAGATAGCTTCATGATCAAAAACAGTTATTAGTTCAACCCACATACACGTCAGATTACAAGGCTATTGTGACTTTCTCATGAAGTTGGGTTTGAAAAAGTTCGAACAAACAAAAGCCTCTCAATGAGAGGCTTACCAGGGTTGCAATTTTTAGGTGAACCCAAGCGGGTAGGGGTCTAACTTTTTGATTGAAGATAATTGTGTATTAATTACTTGAAGCTAATATATATTATGCTAATAAACAACAAAAATAGGCATTAATAATTTGAGAATCAAGATTTTATATTGATTCTCTTGAAAATCGGAATTTCCCCAAATGTGACGAAGAACCCGCATCACCGAAATATCCATTCCGAGAGTTCACTCAATTTTATTAAGCATAATGAAGGAATGACAGATTAATCGGAGCTGTCATTTCGAATGAGGTACGAATGAGAAATCTGTTTCTTGGTGAGAGATTTTTCCTCATTCTTCGTCGAAATGACAAGCAGAATTGGATCTGTCATTGGCAGCAAAGCGAGGAATCTCTTTCAATTTAACTGGACAGTTATGATTCGGAATAATAAAACATTCAGGAAAAAAAAGCAGAAAACGAGCTGTTACAATTGAATTTTTATTTGTTATTAGTAAACTTGTACAATACGGTTTTGTGTTGTTTTATAGATTAAATTGTTTTTGTTATGAAGGTTCTGTACCTCAACGATATTGATTATTCAAGGGTAAAAAAGCAGTTCGAAAAAGCAGTAGGTTTTTTTGAAAACAATGATTTCGCTTCTGCTGAAATTAAAAAATTGACGAATAAAGGTTATTACAGGGCAAAGTTGGATTACGGAAACCGGCTACTTTTTAAATTTGCCAAATACAATGGTGAAACATTTATTTTGTTATTAGAGGTAATTTATGGCCATGCATACGAAAAATCAAGGTTTTTAAGGGGGGCAAAAATTGATGAAAGTAAACTTAAAATCCTAAAAAATGAAAAGCAGGTTTCCGAAGAAGAAATAGTTGCTATGAACTTTGTTAACCACAAAACCAACAAGTTTCATTTGCTCAACAAGGTTATTTCTTTTGATAGTTTGCAACAAAATATTTTTACGCTCAAAGTACCTTTAATTATTGTTGGTTCGGCTGGAAGCGGTAAAACAGTACTCACACTCGAAAAAATAAAGCAGCTTAAAGGAAATATATTATACATTACACTTTCGCCCTTTCTTGTCGATAATTCTTCACGGTTGTATTATTCCGATAACTATGAAAATGAGAAACAAGAAGTCGATTTTTTGAGTTTTAAGGAATACGTGGAAACTTTAAAAGTAATTCAGGGGAAAGAGATTGACTATAAAAGTTTTAACATTTGGCTGCAACCCCGGAAATATTCCTTTGGCATAACCGACGTTTACAAATTGTTTGAAGAATTCAAGGGTGTGATAACAGGACTCGATATTACAAAACCATTTCTGAACAAAGAGGAATATTTGGAGTTGGGGGTTAAACAATCTATTTTTCTTAAAAATGAACGTGAAAAAGTTTACGAAATATTCACTAAATACCTTGAGTTTTTAAAGGAGAATAATTTTTACGACCTAAATATTGTATCGTTTGAATGGCTCAGTTACAGCCATCCAAAATACGATTTTATTGTGATTGATGAAGTGCAGGATTTTACAAACATCCAGTTGTTCCTCATTCTAAAATCGCTGATAACATCTGGTAATTTCATGCTTTGCGGTGATTCGAACCAGATTGTCCATCCCAATTTCTTTTCCTGGACAAATGTTAAAACCATGTTTTATAAGCATGATATTTTGGGGAGCAATTTAAACGTTCTGCAAACGAATTATAGAAACTCAACCGATGTTACTGCAGTTGCCAATAAATTGTTAAAAATAAAGAATGCTCGTTTTGGTGCCATCGATAAAGAGAGTAACTTTTTGGTTGAATCGCTGAAGGAAAATAAAGGGATTGTAAATTTTTTTATAGATACTCCATCGCGACGAAAGGAACTGAACGACAGCACAAAACGATCGACAAAATACGCCTTGCTGGTAATGACACAGGAAGAAAAAGCCGCTGCCCGGGAGATTTTTCAGACACCCCTGCTTTTTTCAATTCACGAAGCAAAAGGACTTGAATATGACAACATAATCCTCGTTAACTTTATCAGTAACTACAGCCGCGAGTTTAATGAAATAACGCAAGGGGTCACAAAAAGGGACCTCGAAAATGATGATATAAATTTCTCGCGCGGAAAAGACAAAGCCGATAAATCGCTCGATGCTTTTAAGTTCTATATCAATTCGTTGTATGTAGGCATTACCCGCTCAGTCAAAAATCTTTACATACTCGAATCATCAAAAAAACATGACATTTTATCACTCCTCGATCTTATAGAAACTGAACAAAAAATAAATTTAAAAGCAGAAGTTTCATCTCTCGACGATTGGAAAGAAGAAGCGCGGAAACTTGAATTACAGGGGAAAAAGGAACAGGCCGATGATATCAAAAAGAACATTCTGCAACTCAAAAAGCCTGACTGGGAACCCATTACAAACGAAAATATTGACGATCTGAAGAAGTTGGCATTCGACCCAAAAACATTCAACAAAAAAGCAAAGGATCTCTTGTTTATGTATGCCTTGCTATATAACGACACATCCATTATCGAAAGTTTGGTTAATTTGAAATATAGAAAAGCGGAACATCCCGAATTTGAGCGTAATTCGATTAACAGAAAATATTACAGTAATTATAACACCGACAACGTTAAAGGAATTGAACAGGAAATTAAAAGGTATGGTGTTAATTATCGCGATCAGTTTAACCTTACCCCATTGCTGGCAGCTACTGAAAATGGGAGTGTTAAAATCCTTGATTTTCTCCTGAAACAAAATGGCGATGCTGATGTGATGGATAACAGTGGAAGAAATCCTTTTCGCATCGCCATTAACAAATTATACTTTTCACCTCAGTCTGTAAATAAACTCAAAGATATATTTTCGCGGATGTTAACCGAGAATATCAGGGTAAAGGTAAACGACAGGATGGTGAAAATTCCAAACAGGAAAATGGAGTATTTTCTGCTAAACATTTTTATGACTTTACAGGATGCCCTGATAAATAATTGCCGGCGTAAATTTGAGGAAGAGGGTGTGAAAGCTGCCGATATCGAGAAAGTTATTGCCCAATACCCGGAATCGATAATGCCAGATTACCGGAAACAAAGAAATTACATTTCATCAATTTTAGCTAAAAATGAAATTGACAGTAAAAATTCGTACAACAGTGCATTGTTTATTCGGGTTGAACGGGGTTACTATTGTATCAATCCTGGGTTGTCGGTTTTTGTAGAGGATAAATGGGTAAATATTTATGAATTCACGGGAATGAACATTGCAAAAAAATTAACCGAAGATGAAAAGCAAGAACAGTTAATCGATAATTTGATGGATGACATTGAGAGAAATAGAAAGTTAAATCCCGAATTTGCAGCCGAGCAGGATATACTTTTACTGGATTATAAGCGAAGAATGGAACAAATCAGGGATGAAAAGTTAGGGTTGGCAAATAAAACAGACAAAGAAAAAATTTTAGAAAAAAGTGAGAAGGAGGAAAGAGAAAGGGAAAGAATTCTTGAAAAAGAGAAAAAGGAGCAATTAGCCAAACAGAAAGCACAGGAGAAGAAAGACATCGAAAAGGGCTTGATGATATACAGTTTAAATTACCGTTTTAATCAATCAAAAAGGATGCCTTTGTGTCGAAATATTGAAGATGAAAGAATTACTTGAAAAACCGGAACGCATGTTTACCGGTCAGCGGAATACGCAATTAATTTCTTTCACCATTTCATCGCTTAGTAAGGTTACATTATCGTAGATGTTTTGATAGCTAAATTCAACACGCTTAAATCCATATTCGGTCTCAACTCCCATTAGCCATCTTATCGATAGGTGATTGTTGGATAAGTCATGTATCCATTCATAGCTTGTGTTTAAACACAGGCGGATCTGGCTCAAAACAAAAATGCACCATAAGTCCATCCTTTTCTACCTGTCCGTTTTTTATTTTTTGTTAAGTGGCGTTCCAAAACACAGAATATTTTTTGGTTATACTCCGCATTGCAATAGATAGCTTTCATTTTTGCAATCAGTTCCTCCAGTTTTCCTGACCTTTTAAAGTTTGTTGGTGTCTCCTCAATTAACCTGTGACCAATTGAAAATTGTTGTTCGAACCTGCTTCTCATATCTGAATCTTTTAGAGATAAACATATGAAATATGCGAATCTCAAATCATTAATACGTTGAATGTCTGGTTTTTAACTATGATACGCAAACAAATAGGCATAAAGTTTTCAACAGTAAGTTGTTGTAGGACAGAGGGTAGCACGTTTTTGAAGAGAAACTAATTAGTTATTTCTAAATGTACCAAATCTTCATTTGCATAATAACATACACGGTGGACAGTTAAAGCATCATCAAAACTTAAATCTTCCAAGTTTTCTTCCGTAGGATTTATACAGCTAAAACTGCCGCCATAAAACCATTTTGGTGAATAACGTTTAGCAATAATTAAATTTGAAATAGCCTTTACTTTTAAATCTCTTTTTTGACCTTCTGTTAAAAACAGAGTATCACCTTTTTGTGGAACAAAGGGTAACTCAATATCTAAAAACACCCTTTCATCCATAAATGCCTCTTCACTATGAATGTGAACTCTAATTTTTATCATAGTAATAATTAATTTGTTATGTACTGGTTTCAAAATTTGTACTTCCAAATCTCACAATAAATATAATGGATATGCAGCAAAAAGCAAAACGATTAGTCAAGCTATGCTGCGATTTCTTCAACTAATTTTACCATTTGCTAACTTAACTTTGGTTACAAAAGTTTTAGCTGGCTTGAAGAATGGGATATTATGAGCAGGAATAATAATTGTGGTATTTTTTGAAATGTTCCTTGCAGTTTTTTCTGCTCTTTTCTTTACAACAAAACTTCCAAAACCTCTTAGGTAAACATTCTTACCATCAACCAATGAATCATTAACCGTTTCCATAAAGGATTCTACTGTTTTTTGAACTGTTGTTTTATCAATTCCTGTGTTATTATAAATTTCGTTTACAATATCTGCTTTTGTCATTGTATTGTTTTTAGTGGTTAATAAATTTCAGCGTCACCCAAATGTATCAAAAAAATCTAAAAAATGAAGTATTGCATTAAATTTTAGTGAGTTATAGTTGTTTCTACGTATGCAACATTGAGGTTACATTCCACTGACTAACAAATTATATTGCAATACAAACATCAATCACAACAGGTTTTCTACTGCATTTTTAAAAGCTTTTTGTGACAATATTTCCGATGATGTATGTTGAAAAAATGCAACTAAGAAAATGGGATAATGGGATTGAATCATTATAGTTTTACATTAATTTCCAAACTATTATTATTCGATAATATAAAACCCAAATGCTAATGTGTTTCCAGATAATCCAATTTAACTTCAATTTGCATCTTCCTTTCATGGGGTATTTTCAGCCAATGCATCGCACCTTCAATATTGGGGAAAACCTGATATTTTGATGATTGCTTATAAGCTTTTATAAATTCCACAACCTTATTAATTTTTTGCAAAGTATGGGTTAACTTCAAATTCAGCCAGTACTTTTTCAATATTTTGTTGTTGTAATGCATTGTGATGCGAAATAATAATAATTAAGCTTAAACTTTCAATAAAATAGAAACCGGGATGTATGAAATAATTAAAGCAAGGACAATTAGTATCAGGAATTGCAGATTTACATTTATGGATAGATAATTTAGTGCAAAGGAGATAAGTACAAAAATTCCATTCACCAAAACAATGGTAAGGGTTACTTTTGAATGGTTGCCGAAAAGGCGTAGTAATCTGTGGTGTACGTGATTTGTGTCGGGAGTAAATGGAGATTTCCCGTTTCGTATTCGGATGACAAAAACCCGCAATGTATCAATGAGGGGAACCAATACAATCGCAAACGATACAGCTGGTGCGTTTTGTAAATAAGCGGGAAGATTCAGAGATGCATCGATCTGGTTAAACCGGATTAAAAGGGCCGACATGGCGAGTCCGATAACCAGAGAACCGGAATCTCCCATGAAGATTTTATTTGTAGTGCCAAATACATTAAAAATAAAAAATCCCAAGAGACTTCCCACAAGAGCAAAAGCCATAACCGCATATTCGTATTCACCAGCCCAAACAAAACATATTCCAAAGGTAAAAGCGGCCATAATCGCCAGTCCCGAGGCAAGACCATCTACCCCGTCTATTAAATTGTAGGCATTAATAGTGAGAATTATAAGAAACAGGGTTGCTAAAAAACTGATGAAATAATTTACAGCGTGAAATCCAAGAAAACCATGGAAATCGGTAAGCCTTACATTTGCCAAAAAAATGAGCAATAGTGCTGCAAAAATCTGAATAACAAATTTTTTACGGTTCGATACGATGATGAGATCATCTTTTAGTCCAATAAAAAATACCAGAATAATGGCGGCTATTATGTATTTTAATTCATCAAATGAATATCCGTCTGTGGAGACAATAGTACTTATTATAAACCCAATAAAGATAGCTATACCTCCAAGAGAAGGGATTAGCTGTTTGTGAATCGTCCTTTTGTCCATTGAATCAAAAAGATGTTTTTTTGCGGATACCTTAATGATAGAAGGAATACAAACAACGACCAGCAAAAATGCCAGTAGAATTGCAAGTACGAAGAATATATAAGGCATACTATTTATTTTGGATTAACAATGAAGTAGCTTTTGACTTTTAATCCTTATAGGGACTGCAAGAACTCTTCTTTATTAAAAATTAAAAATACATTTATTTAGTTGAAATACAAAGTTTTGAAGGAACATGATACTTCACCAAGGTATAAAGATCGTAATAGTCTCTTATTGTGTTTCTTTGTGCAATTGCACCCATCTTTAAAACTGCAATGGTGTTTGCTTTACAAATTTTTATTTTCCGATGGGTAAACGAATAATCCATTACCTTAAATGGCAGCGTAACTGCTCCTGTGGAGAAAAAGGTGACTTTGACATCATTTATTACAAAATCGATTTGCCAGGGAATATCCTGCCTGATAATTCTGTGTTCCGGAAAAATAGTTGCAATGTTTCGTTTTATTGTATTGATATTCAATTTGTCGCCATTATTCTGGTATTTTTTATTGTCTCTTTAACTTCATCAATTCCGTATAAATTTAATATTGCATAAAAATCGTCTATTCTTCCCCGTTCTATAACCCGTTGAACGACCAGATTTTTCATTTTTCCCCAGTCTATTTTATCCGTATCGAACTCCCAAAAAAGTGTTTTACGGATTTTTGCATTTTTATGTAATTTATAATCTTCGAAAAACATAGTTTTATTATTTTAAACGAAGCTAAAGATACTTAATTATTTAGTGTCTGTCTATAAAGTCCGACTTCTTCGTTACGCGTTGGCTCTGCGTTCTCTCCCGACAAATCGGGACAAGTTGTGGTTAAATTTATTTGTTGTTCTATCCCTGCAACCTGTAACCTGTTTTATCTTTTCTCCTGCCAGAGGGTTTCATTTTTGTTCCCGACGATTTATCGGGATTTGGCTTTGGCCGATTTTCAATTCGCTATGCTCAACTTGGATATTGTTTTAACAAAAAGAGTAAAAATGAAGGGTATTGATTATTTCCAATTTCTTTTTGATACAAACTGACTGGTGTATTCAATATTCTTTACTAAATGAGTACAGTTGTCGATTATTTCTGGTATCAAATCTGTAAGTGCTTCAGGAATATACTCGTGTGTAATTTGGTTTCTTAAATCACGAATTTCTATAAGTTGATCAGCTGACCATATCAGGTGTATTTTCTCTGCTTTATTTAACAGGTCAATAAACGGAACAAATGGTTCGTGAAGCAACATCCATATTGTTCGCAATACTTTTTGGGTATATAAATCAGAAGTCCTTCCAAATTTGGAACGAAGAGAATCAAGCGATTCCATCTCTTCAAAAGTGTATTCTTTTTTTGTAATAATTAATTTACACTTTTCGACAGAAAGATTTAAGGTCGCAAGAGCTTTTCTCAATAGTTCCAGTTCTTCAAAAAGAAGTTGTTTCTTCAAAATCTCGTTTTGCATTGTTAAATGGCTTGAGCACTTGTTAAAATTATTTTTTTAAAAGTGGTGTTATCTTCTTTTGTGAAATTGATAAGGTCGATTTTTTGCCAACCAAATTTTTTATAGAATTCCAAACGGAACCGTCTTAATTTCCTGGTATCAATTTTTTGTTCCGATAATAGAAGTAAATCAATATCACCACCTCGTCCATTATCATCTAATCGTGAGCCAAAAAGATATATTTCAACTCCGGGAAACATAATAGAAGTTTTTTCTTCAATGAAATTTTTTATTTCCTTTTTTAAACGCATAATACAAAGATACAAAATCGGAGATAATTTTTCTTGTTGGTGATTTGCAGTAATTGTGGATTTAGTATTTATGTTAAGGGAACTTATCGTAAATTTTGTTGCGGGGTGCAAAGGCTGCAAAAATCACGTTATTAAAAGCTTCAGTTCTTTCTTTAATTGAGGCAAATCATCGTGTAGTATTTGCCAAATAATGTCAACATTGATTCCAAAATAATGATGAGCAATAATATTTCGCAAACCATAGATTTTCTGCCAATTAATATGTTGGTTTTTATTTTTGAAGGATTCTGAAAGTTTCCCAGCATTTTCTCCAACAACAATAAAATTCATCATTGTCGCATCAAAATCTCTATCGTTTTTGTAAAGTTCTTCGGGTGAGTTATAATTTTTTGTGTACCGAAATATTTTTTCAATCGTTTCCAGTATCGATAAAAGTATATAATAGTCTTTGTTATGCATAGACTGCATCTTTCATTATCATTGGTTTAAAAATTGGATTAATCCATTTTTTTGCACAAATATCTACTTTCCGATTGAACCTCTTGTTTAGATAATCTTTTAATTTTTGTTCGACATCGTATAAATTGGCAGTACCAGGCTCGAAAACAACTAGAATATCAATATCACTGTCTTCTCTTTGTTCATTTCTGGCAAAAGACCCAAACAAAGCAATTTCAGTACAATGGAAATGTTCTTTGAAGTAAGGTTTATTTTTCTTGAGAAAGTGCATTATTTCATTAGCAGATAACATACTTAATAATTTTTTCTTACAAAGTTAATGAAACTGGTATGATAATTTGAAATTACATCTCATTATTATTTAAAATTCCCAGTGATATTTATCTCATTCTAACGTTTACTTTAAAGTTATTCGATGGAACTCGCTAAATAAACTTCTATTGGTATGAGAGAATTATTCTAATGCTCGTTTCAGGCCTGCGCGCCTTTCTAATTGGCTGGAATGATTTGTAAATGTTTTTTGGTATAATATTGTTTTGTTTTTTACTCTGTGGTTAAACCTTTTTTTATACTGAATGAACCACCTCCCCCTCATTCTTCGGGTACTCCTCCTTGTCAGGAGGAGAAAATTTAAAAATCGAATTATTTTTATTGCTTAATACAACAGATCATTGCAAACTTTCTACCTCCGTTTCGTTCCATTTTGTTTTGATGGCTGCTAAAAACTGCTTCCCAAAAATCCAACCAACGGCGATAACACCACCCAGGAAAGTCCAGATGATAAGAATCATTGGTCGATTGGGAGCTGATTTTTCAACCGGTACAGTTACCGGTTCGATGATGGAAAAAACAGGAGTTTCTTTTTTTACCTGTATTTTTGAATTTTCAAGCTGTTTTGAAAGTTCTGTAAAAACAGCAGAGATGATTTGAAATTCGTTTTGGACCCTCTCTAATTCCGTTTTTCCGATTTCGGTGAGGATGTTTTTATTTTTATCCCTGACACGTGCCAGTTTTTCGGAAGCGTTGTTAAACTCTTTTTGTTTTTCGTTGTATCGCTCCTGAACAAATTCCAATTGATTTTTGGCCTTTTCGATTTTATATTCTATAATTTTTTCCTGTAAAAGTTCTTGCGCTTTTTGTGCCAATTGTGCTGCAGCCTTTGCTTCGGACATGTTTGAAGTTAAGGTGATATAACCGTTTTTTGCATCAGCATTTAAAGAAACGATCGAACCTAATAATCCAATAACTCCCATCTCTTTATTAGAGAGTTGAATGATATTAGCGGAATCATCTGATTTTACCAATGATTTCTTTTCTCCCCGGATGGCCTTTAGTAAAATACCGGGCAACCCAAGGGTGTATTTTTTTATCGTACCTAATACATTAAATTTTGCGTATTTCGGATTGGTATAAAAATCGTAAAAACTTATTTTTTCATCGTAGCCTTCAAAATTTAATTTGGTGTTCATTAGCTCCATTCGAAACGGAATACTTTGCACAATCTGGGGATATACAATGGGGCTTAACTCCGAGCCGCTGTTCATGTCCATATTAAAGCCGGCCATGGCCGCCAGGGAAGAAAGGCCGCCAAGTTTGTTTTGATCGCCGCCTACCTGGGGCACCATAATGGTATCAACGGTATATTGTTTTGGTGTAAGAAAGGCAATAAACAAACCTAAAAGAGCAAATACCAAAGTGGTTTTTATGATTGTTTTTCTTCCGTTCCAAAGGGTTTTTGCCAGGGCAATGAGATCAATTTCGTCGTCGTTTCCGGGTGGTTGGTTGTTTTTAATTTCTTCGGTCATTATAGTAATTATTAATGAGTACAAAATAATAGGATGGTGAAGTTATGTATCGTGTTTGAATATTTGTTATTGGATATTTTCTTTGTTTTCTCCTACCGGAGGGGCTTTCATTTTTGTCTTGACACAAAAACCCCGTCTGACCGATTGGGAGCAAGCCGGGCAGGGAAGCAAAAAGGTCAAGAAAATATTATCCTTCCTACCAACACCGGCCCGGGCCATATTTTCTGGTCATCGCTCTTATCCTAATTACATCAGGATTTTGAAATTCGTGTATTTTCATTTTTCAACGTGTATTTTCATCAAATTTTTACAGTTGTTTTGCTAACACAAAAATTGTAAGTGCTGTTGTAACCGCTGTAAGTGTAGTTCCCCATACTTTTCCCCAGTCTGTTTTTTCCGGTTTTTCTTTTACCGGTTTTGGCGGTTTCATTTTTAAATTGATGGTCGAACCGGTTTCTACCAACGGGTAGCTGTGAATTCCCAAAAACCCGCTGGTTCCCATAATCTGGCTGTTTTTCTTAATGACAATCAAACTTTTTTTGTCGGCCCTTTTTGCAAAACCACCAGCGTAATTTTTAATATACCACCTTGCCGATTTTTCTCCCTGAAAAACAACATTCAGAGTGGTGTTACCCTGAGCCCCATTGTAATTGGAAAACCGGGTTGCTTCTGACTGAATAAAGACTGTATTTTCGAGTCTATCGATGTTGATTACGTCTCCAGCGAATAAATAAGGATCGAATTTAAGTTGTTTTTTATTTTGTAAAGCTTCACTGACATCCAGTGTAATGTATCCTCGGTTATCGAAGGTACGGAATAAACGACTGCCTTTTGAGTCGGCACTTTCCAGTAGTCCCCCGGCCATACTGATAAGCTCACTTAAATGAACCTGTTTTGAAGTGAGCATATAGGCTCCCGGATAATTTACTTCGCCCGAAACTTCAACCATTCTTCCCATGGCAAAAGCAGGAGTTTGTCGTACAATCACCTTATCGTAGGGTTGTAAACGAAAATTCGCCGGACGAACCAGCTGGTAACCGGAATCTACTTCCAGTACAATTATTTCTAAAGTCACTTTTTCGGTTGGTGAAATATTGGTTCGAAATACTTCGACGTTGTTTAAAGCTGCTCCTATAGTAAAACCTCCTGCATCAGTTAATAAATCGCGAATGGTAAGTGAGGGGTCGTAAGTGAATTGCCGCGGATTTTTTACAGCCCCTAATATTTGTACTTCGCCTACATTTAAATACTGACTATTGTCGTAAACGTTTAATTTATCACCCGGTTGAAGGATAAAATCATTTGAGTTATCAAGGTCAATTCGAATGTATTCGGTTTTTCCCGGAAAAGACAGATCGTCGCGAAAAATATAGGCAATTGGGTATGCACTTTGTTTAATACCTCCTGCCAGTTCAAGCGCCTGACCAACGGTAAGCCGATCTCCCAGGGCAAAGGTTTTTTCAAAAGGAGCACGAACATGACCGTTTACCGAAATATTGGCTACGTCGCGATAGTTTGCCAGAATAGGCACCTGAATCCGGTCGCGTTTTTCTAAATAAAACGTTTCACCTTTTGCTAACAGGTCGGCCCAGGGAACTGATATTACTTCTACGGTTTCATCGGAACGAATGCGTTCAATAAAAATTAAATCTTTTCGTGCCTGAACCGTAAATTGCGCATTGGAAAGTAAACTTTCGAGCGTAGGATTGGCATTAATATCGTACCTGCCGGGATAATATACACCGCCTGAGATTTCAACATATTGTTCAATGGGTTTTTCTATGGACTTAATGCGTACAATATCGCCGTTTTGAAGTTGAATCTTTATTTTCCCGGATAAAACCTCAGAAAGGTTGTGTTCAAATAATTTCACTTCACCATCCATATACCGCTGTATTTGAACAAAATCGGGATAGGCATTTACATTCACACCTCCCGCAAAAGAAATCAAATCGGCTAAAGATTCATCCGGAAGCATTTCGTAACGCATGGGTCGTTTTACTGCTCCTTCAATAGTCACTAAATTCTGGACAACCGGAACATAGAGGATATCGTTTTGTTGTAAATCAAATCCATATTGTATTTCAGGATTATTCATAAATTCGTAGAGGTCGAGGACTTTTTTCGATTGCCCGTGAATAAGCTGAATGGTTCGGACGGAACCAATTTCTGTTGGCCCACCTGCAGCCGACAAAGCATTAAACGCAGAATTTAAAGCCGAAAGGGTAAAACCCCCTGTAACATTAGTTTCTCCAAAAATATTCACCATAATGGTACGTGCAGTTACAATGGTAAGTGCAAATTGGTCGGAGCGAAAAGTATAGGCATTTGAAAGTCGCTTATAAAGTAATTCCCGCGCCTGTTTTAAAGTAATTCCCTGAAGGAAAATCTTGGGCATACCAGTTGGCTGAATATAACCTTCGTTGTTTATCATTAACTGCATATCGGTTTGCGATGCACCAAAAATAGTGATACGTATTTCGTCCCCGCCACCCAGAATGTAACTGTCGGGAGCAAGTGCCCCATCTGTTGTTATAAATATATCCAGTGTTTTATTGGTAAATAAAGAGTGCCCGTATATGGCTGCAGTACCTTCTTTCTTTTCTGCAGAAGCCTGAATTACCCGTTCTGCAGCTACAGCAATTGCTTCTTCTTTGGTTGCAGGGGCTTCTTGTGTGGTATTGGTAACCCCTTTATCTGCTGTTGTTGTGGGTTGTGAAGTTTCCACTATTACCGTTTTCGATTCAATTACATCTGGCTTTGCAAGTTGTGTTTCATTTGAACCGGATGCTGGATTTGCCAATGCTTTTTTCTCCGCTTCCATTTGGTCCATTATGCCTGTTACCCGTTTCTGATAAGCCGGGAGTTGTTCCGGTGGTACATTCTCTAAATCGATTCCCTCGCTTAATAAACGGGTACGTACTTCGCTTTCGTTAAGGCCACGCTTTTGAAGCTCCGCATTTATCTGAGCCTGGATGGCCGGTGGCACCTGTTGAGCATAAATTACCGGTGTACCAAACAGCATTAGAAATAAGAGCGATATAAGTACAAAAAACTTTGGCCTGGATTGGATACGTGGATTCATAAAATTGATATTTTAATTTTTATTGAATTTTAAAAAACGTTTGGATAAAAAATGCGATTATTTACAGGAACAGCACGATTGCAGCTCAACATCACGGTAGCAAAAATAAAGTTAAGTTTTGTTTTGAGTTGCATATGGTATTTTTTTTTGTTTAAAGATAATATTTTTTGAAGTCTGAGAGCAAAGAGATCTGAGCGAAGAGGAAAGAGAAAAGAGTTTAGTACTATATTGTTTTTAGCAATAGTAGGATTTGTACCAGTTAATAAATGCTTCTATTCCCTCTTTAAGTGTTGTATTTGGGGAGTAGTTAAATTCATCTTTCAACTCACTTACGTCTGCAAAGGTTTTGTGAACATCGCCGGGTTGCATAGGTAGCATTTGTTTTTCTGCTTTTTTGCCGATGGCATCTTCTATTGTTTCAATAAAATCCATCAGTTTTACCGGGTTCCCGTTGCCTATGTTGTATATGGAGTAGGGAGCCCCCCTCTTATCCCCCCGAGGGGGGGAGGATTGGGCAGCGTCGGTTTCCGATTTATCGGGACAGGCTGTGCCTTCCTCGCTGACTCTTGCTACCAAGTCACTTTGTTTAGGTGGATTGTCGATTACACGAGTAATTCCTTCTATAATGTCATCGATATAGGTAAAGTCGCGTTCCAGAATCCCGTTATTAAAAACTTTAATTGGATTGCCTTTTAATATGGAATTGGCAAAGAGTATAGGTGCCATGTCAGGTCGACCCCAGGGACCATAAACAGTGAAAAAGCGAAGTCCGGTTGTTTGAATATTAAATAAATGGCTGTAGGTGTGTGCCATTAACTCGTTGCTCTTTTTTGTGGCAGCGTATAAACTAATTGGATTATCTACAACATCGTTTACCGATAATGGCATTTTATCGCTGTTGCCATACACACTTGACGAACTGGCATAAACCAAATGTTTGATGTTGGAATTGCGACAAGCTTCCAGGATGTTCATAAAACCTACAATGTTGCTGTTGATGTAGGCATGAGGATTTTCTATGCTGTATCTCACCCCTGCTTGTGCGGCAAGGTTACAAACCACATCAAATTTCTCTTTTTCAAAGAGCTGATTTAGTTCTTCCCTATCTTCGAGGTTCATTCTGATAAAAGAGTAGTTCGGATATTTTGTGCTTTGTTGCCTAGAGTGCCATTGCTCTGCTTTACGAGAGATTCCTGACTCAGCCAACCGTGTGTATTTTAGTTCTACATCGTAGTAATCGTTAATGTTGTCGATGCCCATTACGGTATCTCTACGTTGTAAAAGCTTCTTTGCCAGGTGATATCCGATAAAACCGGCTGTACCTGTTATTAGTATTTTCATTGTTGTCGTGCTAGAATATTGAATTCTCTTTTTCCTTGCATTCCTCCGGAAGTTGTGACGCAATTTTTGATGAGCTGTAGCTCTTGGTGAGAATTCGTTTTATCCGTTTCACAAGTATATAACTTTATTAATTGTTTGTATTTCAATTTATTGTAACGATAAGATTACGGCGCATGGTTCCCTTGTTTTTCAAATTAGCAAGCATGGTTGCGCCTTGGTTTTTTATTTAATTTGTAATCACCGGGCTAAAGCCGCGGTGTAAATCATCTCCCGTTTTATCATTCATCATATCATTTATTACACCATGCTTCAGCTTGGTGCCTTAGTAATTGGTATGAACCTCGGCTTTAGCCTTTAATAATCACATTTTGTTCTATCGTAGCACGTTTGCTCATATATTCATCCCCTTTTGTGCCGGCTCACTTAAAATTATTTATCTCTCGGCATGCGGGTTTCATCTATATATAACTTATTTTATTATTTAATAATCAGTCGATTCTAAATCGCATTGTTGTCCTGCCAGACGGGCCTTCATTTTGGCTTGACCCAAAACCCCGTCTGACCGCTTGCGAACAAGCCGGGCAGGGAAGCAAAAGGTCAAGAAAGAAATATGCTGAACTCGCTTAATAAACTTCTATTAGTATGAGAGAATTGTTCTAATGCTCGTTTCTGGCCTGCGCGCCTTTCTAATTGGCTGGATTGATTTGTAAATGTTCTTTGGTAAATATTGTTTTGTGTTTTACTATGTGGTTCTCTCCCGACAAATCGGGACAAGTTGCGTCTACTTTGTGATCTCTCCCGACAAATCGGGACAAGTTGTGGTTAATTTTTTATTTTCTCCTGCCCCGAAGGATCGGGATTTCCGCTTCGCTCCAACCGGAGGGGAATTATAGTTTAAAGTTCAAAGTTTAAAATTTATCGATTTATGAAAATGGTGTTAATTTTTTCTTCCACAAGTTCTTTTATGTCGATTGCAAGAAGTTTGTATTCCATTGTTTCCTGATTGGATGGCATATACATATCGCCAGGATATCGCACATCCACCCCAAAATCGCTTAACTCTTTTGGATCAACAGGAGAAAAGTCGGGGTCAATATCGGTACATTCGGCCAGCAAATATTCGATATTATGTGTCTTTTTGATTTCGATATCGTTGGCGATAAGAAAGGCCTTTAGAAATTTTTCGACTGCCTGCTGGCAATGGAAACAAGCAGAGGCATTTGCAATATTTTCAAATTCGGTTAATTTTTCTACCACTAATAAATCTTCGTTGGCTTTTAATAACCATTGTTTTATAAAATTGACCGTTTCTTTGTTCATATTGCAATTCCCTCATTTATTACTTCTCGAAGAATGTGTCCGGTAATTTCTTTTTTTAATTGAACCTCATCTTCACTCTGAATTAATATATCGGCTGGGATTTTATATTTTGCCAGTTCTTTTCTCAATAGAGATTTGTAAAATCGTTTTTTATGGATTTCAATAGTATTTTTTGTTATTACAAGAAAATCGTAATCGCTATCGGATGAATTTTCATTTCTGGCTCGCGATCCAAAAAGAATCACTCTGCAATCCGGGAATAAACGAATGACAGCATTTCTGATAATGGATAGTGTTTCTTTGCTGTTATTAACCATTTTTTATTTCAAATTTACTCAATTATTTGGAATGCAGAGGCAAGAGTATAGATACAATCAGCAAGTAAATTGTAAAATTGTAAGGATAAAATTCTGTTTTATAATAAATTACCAAATAAAAAATAAAAAAAAAATCCCAAATCCTAAAAATGCAATTTTCAAAACGAACTCAATACGGGTAATTGAATTTAGATTTGCAGTTCATTCTGTTTTGGTTTTTTATCTCTGTGGTTTTCTCCTGATGAATCGGGACAAGTTACGGTTTCTCTGCGTTCTCTGTTGTTAATTCTTTATTTTCTCCTGCCGGAGGGTTTGTCTTACCAGACGGGCTTTCATTTTTGTCTTGACACAAAAACGAAATACGAAGAAAGCATTTCTGAGCTCAATAAAATTTAATGCTTCCTCCCGCATTCCCTCGCCAAATTTTCGGTCTAACGCACTTTAATTCGTGCTAAAATTCAACTCTATACTTCTAATATACATCCCCTTTTGTGTTTGTCCATTTTAAATTAATATCCTCAAACATCCGGGTTTCATTCGTTTTTTATTTTTTATTTTCAATAATAACGTATGGAACTTAGCATGATTTTATAATCATTGTGTTTTGTGTTTAATAATTCTAAAATCATCAATGTTTCATTGTTTTCGTAGCCAATTTATTCATCCTTTTTCCAAATCAGTAGTGCCGGTTTATCCCGGAAAAAATCATCCATTTGACTGGAAGTAATTGCAAGATAATTGATTTTTCTTTCCATTAACTCTTCTGCTCTGGCAATTAAGGTTTTGATATAATTGTCATCGAGGTTCTGCCCAATTAACAGCAGGTCGATGATTTTTGAGTTGTTACCAATGGCAAATTTGCCCGTTAGATAAGCAGCTTCCAGGTCTCCGATTTGGCTGGTTACCCTTTCGATAATCTGATCGATTCCAACAAATTTTTTCAGGATGCTGTTAAGATCATTAAACAGCGGATGTTTAGTGTTTGCCTGATATAATTTTCTATTTCCAACAAATTCCGATTGCAATAATCCTGCGTCTTCAAATCTGTTTAATTCCACACGAATGCCATTGGTAGATTCCCCAAAATCTTTTTCCAAACCTCGCAAATATCCTTTTGTTTGGGTGTTGAGGAAAAACTTCAACATCAGTTTAATCCTTGTTTTCGATGTAATAATGGATTCAATCATTTCTAATTCTTTGTAACAAAAAAGTGAAACTGATTTAGGGGCATTGCATTAATAGCTGTATAAATTATGTATTTTTTTGTAGCATATCTGCCAAATTGCAAGTGTACTTCGTTGACTCTGCTTACAGCTTCGCCTCCTCAGTTACATGCTAGAGTAAGTGGTTCTATACGGTAATTTAAAACGAATAAATATATTACTCATAATAGAGTGTAAATGTAATAAGATTTTTGTTTTTATGAAGCAGCCATGATTAAAAACACACAAATAAGTATGATTAATTTTTGCTGCACCATCGTTGCGAAAACATTATGGTAATTAGAAATTTTAGAACATTAATAATCAGTATACTTAAAAATATAAACGGATGAAAAACAGAATGGGAGATATGTAATTTAGAATCGTTTTAAATTACATGTAAAAATATTTTATTAACCTGTTATTGTTTTTTATAATCTTATACTTTACGGCAGATTGTTACTGAAAACCAATGGTTTCAGCTATTGTTTTTACTTGCCAAATGGTAAATATTCTCTAATTGACGATTTTTTGTTTCTACCTTTTCCCGGTTTATAATTCGTAATAGTATAAAATATACCCACATTAATATCGGTGTAAACTCCTGAAAGATTTAATCGATTTCCAGTATTGTCGTAATTGTGAACAACATCAAGAAAGTCGTAACTCACCAGATTGAGAGTAAAAGATGTAATTAAATAAAATTTAGGAGACAAGTTGGTTTTAAAGCCGGTTCCGAAAGTATATACGGCAGTTGATAAATCTGTATAGTTATTGTTTTCTCCCTTCCCAAAAATAATAATGTCATCAGCAGCATCTATGTATTTAAATTTTGATTTGTAGGTTTGTAAACCGACTCCTGCCCGTATAAATGGATTAATGTTAAAAGAGCCTTCGTGCTTACAGAGTGATTTTATAAAATACCCGAATACTATTTTTTGTCCAAGTAAAGTATTGTTATATTCAACCGGACCTGTAAGTGGGTTCATAAATACAGCGTGGTATCCATCCGCAGAGAATGAAGGTGAATAATTTTCACCGTTTAGTACAACCTGATTTATCTCCAGCGCAATTTCCCAATGGTCTGACAGGTATTTAGAGAGTTCAACCGCAACTGATAATCCAGATTTATTGTCGAATTCATTTATAGATTGAGAAAGATCGGTTGAGAACTCCGTTATTAGTAGTGAACCTCCTGCTTTTACACCTATATTAATTCCGCCAAAAATAGTTTCCTGAGCATTGCTGTTAACTACTGTATTTGCGAAAATTATAAATATGATCAGGTATTTAGAGATAGTTTTCAACAATTGACAAGAGTTTAAATAACGTGTGACAAAAGAAATGTTTTTTTTTAAAACTATCAACTTTAATTTATATTCGTTATTCGTATGAGTATTTATTTTTCAATCGGATGATATCTCCCTTCAAGTATTAACATAAATTAGAATAAAGCTAAACGTATTCTTCTCTCAGGAAATGGTTCAGTGTCCTAAATATTTTTTTCTTTTGAGGTTGAAATTATTTTCAGCTATTTTGTCTATTTGGTTTGAAGTTCGTCTGATTATTTTCCTGATGATCTAATTTTGTTGATTTACTTTTTGTTGAAAAGGTAACTTAAGCCCAGTTGAATACCCAGTTTGTTTTGGTTTGCATCGGCAATGTCTCCGGCAAGCGTTAATTCTATATCGAAAGGGATTTTTTCTCCTGAATAAAGAAAGTGGAGTAGTGCGGAAATTTGGTTGTTTCGCAGTTTATTTGTCTGCCCCCAGTTTTCGAAATACTTAATGTAGGTAAGCATGCCTTTCCAAAAAATAGTTTTATGCAGTTTTCCTTTTAATCCGATGTGGTGGGCATAAAGCCGTGTAGATTCCGGTCCCCTGCTAATGCCATCTACTATTTTTACTGGTTTAAAAAGGGGGGAACTCATCATTTTTTGATGGTATGTAACTCCTGATTGATAAACACCATGGGCAAAATAACTATCTGTATGTATGCGATACCAGTATTGTTCCTCTTCAATCCAGCGATACAAAGAATCGGTTATGCCTTGCTGGCGTGTATTTGTGTATTCATAAAGAATATGGGTGATAAATTTTTCCGGGTCATTTAATTTTAGTGAAAGTCCGATGATGTTGTCTGGCCAGTTACGTAAGTTAACCCCGGAAAAATCTTCAAAGGGATGGCTGATATTTAAAGCAGCTTCAAACGTTTCAAATTTTTGGGTTAACAGTAGTTGGTAAGATCCATATTGATTCCCGGCTACATTTAACTGGTCAGTTGGCAAAAAATCCTCATCGCCCCTGGAGCCGGTTATGTACCTTAAGTAGGCATTTACTCCGGTTGGCAACTGTCCAGTATTTTCGTCTTGCGAGGTTCCTCCCCACATTACAAAATGTTCGGCACCGGCCTGGATGCTAAAATTCTGAAAGGGTTCTGCTTTCAGGTAGAACGATTTGTGGTGAAGGTGTGTTTTATCTACGTAGCGGTTGTCGTTAAGAATACCTTCGTCGTATTCGGCTTTGAATGAGAGGTATTGGTCAATTAGCGGGATTGGTTTGTATTCTGTAATCCGTAAACTTATTTTAGGGTAAGGGCGGGCATTCCGGCTTTTTGCTATATTTCCGTTGGAGGTGGATAGTCCTTCAAAAAATAAATCGTTGTAATAAGCTCCAATGTTTAACTCCCAATTGTTGAGGTTTATTCGTGTATAAAGCTGATTGGCCTGGAAATATTTACTGTTGTTTCCCATGGCATAATTCAGATCGGCACCCACTTTTATAAAAGATTTGGAATCGTTAAAAAAATAATTGACAGCAGCATTTATTTCCGAAAAATTTAAAAAAGAGTTGTTTTCTTGAATTTTTCCATCGGTATTTGCCCAAAGCCAAAAGGGCATTTGGTCGGAGGTTGAAACCAAAGTTGAATTTGAAATGGAGAGGGAATGATTGGTTTGTCCTGTTGTTTTCAGAATCAATATAAATAGAGTTAATGAAAATAGTAGAATACGGAGCACGGATGTTGAGTTTTATTTTGAACCAAAAATAAATACAATTAATGGAATGACAAAGGAAAATTTGAAACGTATCCTGATTTCATCAGGATTTTGGACGGTACTTAACTTGTAATTGTTCTTTAGAAATTATTGCAGTATTTATGTTATTTAGAACTGTTTTGTTTAAAATTTTTGATTTAATATTTGTAATTATATTAATGATTATCTTTGTATTGTAGAATTAAATAATACAAATGCATGGCATTGTGTTTGTTACTACGATATTAAGAATAGCTGGAAATAGTATAAAATATGTGAAATATGTTTTACAATATTCTTTTAAACATTTTGATTTTATACGTTTGTAGCAATCAAAACAATAAGAAACTCAATCGTGGGAAACATTAAAGCAAATAAAAAGGATGCTGCTAAGGCAAAATTAGGCAAAACCGATAAAAAACGGAATTTGGGTAAATTTGTTGTAATCCCTGCTGATCAGATACTGGCAGAAAGATCTTCTGCATATGCTTATATGTTCTAATCCACTCTTCCCTCTATCTTTTAATACTCAATATCACGGCTATGACCTGCACGATAAAACGAAAGGGTTGTGAGATTTATTTAAAGTATGGACTTGAAACCAATGGTTTACAAATACTAATTTTTTCTAATCATATTCCTGATTATCCAATGGATCAACCATTTAAAAACTAATATCATGGAAGCAAAAAAAGTATTAACAAGAGAGAATAAACCCACTAATGAATTACGAAGACCTGTAAAAAAGATATTTAAGGATATAGAATTGTCATATACGGAGGTATATTATTTAGATTCTGAAGTAAATGAAGATAATGGTATAATTAATAAAGAGAAGAAAGTAAGACACTATACCAAGGGTCAAGTAAATCGTAATATGAAAGCACTTAAAAGTGCTTATCTCATTGCTAAAGGAGCAGCATCTCCTAATGAAATTATAGAATTTAGAAAAAAACATCATATTGCTGCTTCTACGTTAAGTCAGATATTGGGATTTAGTAAAAACACTATTTCTAATATTGAAAATGATGGTATAACATCCCTTTCAAGCGGTAGATTAATAAAAATGTGCCTGAATAATAAGGATATAATGTATGCTTATATTAAAATATGTGATACTATTGATAATAGTAAAAAAGATGAACTTTCTAAGCGTTTAATGCAACAATAAACATAGAAAATTGTAATATTGGGAATTAAAGGAGTAATATTTTAGGTGTTACTCCTTTCTTTTTTAATTAACTGCTTATCCCCTTTGGTCAAGTTGATGGATTGACAAGTTCATCATACGGTTTAGGAGTAATTGATACAGCTTGTTGTATAAGACGAAAAAATAGTTTACCTCTATATGTTGAGAGCATTTCGATTAAATCGAAATGCATATTCATCCAAATAATATGATAAATGTTTGGGTGAGATATTTCCTTAATGAGTACCGTTTATCCAACGCTTTACAAGAGAATCAGAACCAACGGAAGAATATTATTTTGAATGGTTGGAGGGATTGCCGGAAAATTGCATCACATCTATAATATTGAATTAACTGAAAAAGCAGAAGCATTTGTTTTAGAAAAGGATAAAAAAGGAATTGAAAGTATAATTATGGCAACAAAAAGCACAAAAGCACTGGTTAAAACATTTGACCATTATGTGGTAAGTGAAATAAATACATGAAATTCCAGAAAACAATACTGCAACTGTAACAGCTGTCTTGGAAAAAATAGAACCAACACCGTTTTTTTCGATAAATAAATAATGAATCCAAATTTAAAGAGGTAAAACTTACATTTTTATTCACTTCCAACGGTTGGGGATATTGCAAATAATTCATAAACATAATTCCGGGACCAGGAGCGAATTTGAATGCAGATAAAAAGCGGTTCTGGCGTTC
>Ga0075121_1000633_pt1 | contig 23966 bp, 7 predicted proteins | sample AntAceMetag02UKG_FD_69793 | JGI IMG/M metagenome (GOLD analysis project Ga0075121, IMG submission 69793) | Saline lake microbial communities from Ace Lake, Antarctica - Antarctic Ace Lake Metagenome 02UKG | ecosystem: Environmental > Aquatic > Non-marine Saline and Alkaline > Saline | place... | reverse complement strand
CACATATTGTATTTTCGATATTGACTGTCCTTTTTAATCCAGCGAGTTTCTGTAATTCTTTATAAAATAATGATTTTTTATCTGAAATAGCTTTATGTGCGTTTTCATAATCGGTCTTTAACTTGTCATTAACCAGTAGTGTTGACATTTTTTCTGATTGATATTTATCAATATAATTTTCAATTACAAATACCTGATCAAGTATTATATCAGAACCATCATGCTCAGTAATTAAACATTTTGGTTCTCTATCTGGATATATTTTATCACAGGGGGAATCACCTTTTATTAAATCAATAAATGTTCTAGCAAAGGTTGTTTTCATAACCCCATTCGGTGAATAAATGGAATAAACTCTTTTTTTACTGAAATCAAATTCATATTTTAATTTACTTATTCCATTGCAATTTTCAAAGTCAATTTTTAGAGTTTTCATAATTTTTCCTGCAGTTGAGATATCTCTTCCAGATTCATCTGCTCATAATCTTCCCTACCCAACCTAAACTGCGCCAGAACATTATCAAATTCAGGATCGATATTTTTTATATCATAATAGTTAAGTTCATATAGTTTATAAACCATAAGACCGATATGGTCTTCTAATATTTTTGTGTTTTTGTTAGCTTTCTTCTCAGCGATTACGTCATCTACTATGCTGGTAAATTTGCTTTGTATATTTTGTGCTGCTTTTTTGATAGGTAATCGTTTTAAGTCATCAGGATAAAAGCCAATCTGACTTCTACGAACTTGCGATAAACACCAATAGCCGAATTTTGAATTTAATATAGCAAGCAAATATTTTAGTAAAAATTGTTTTGAATTATCCTCAAGTTCCTTTCTTTTAGTCTTTTCATCTCTAACTTTAAAATCCTTTTTGATGCTCATTTGGATGCTTCTGTTATTGACGTTTTGTAAATCATTCCATAGAACTGAAACAAATATGCTATGATTACATAACAATCCTTCTTCATCAGATATAGCACCTGTCATTCCACCTAACATTATTTTGGGATGTATATATAACTCAGGAAAAGTTTTGCGTCTAATTTTTTTTGGTACTCTATCCGTATCCCATTCCAGGAATCTTATTTTATCAATTTTGTATTTATTAATATTTTTTGCTTCAACATATTCCTTATTATTTGTACTATTTTTCGTTTCAGAAATTAAATCATCTTTTTCAAATTCTCCTTTTGCGATATTTTCATGAGCATTTAAGACCATGCCAACACTTACATAAAGAATTTCACCCCAACTAATACAATTATTGAATGAGATTGTTCTTGATTTCTCCTCTTTAAAAATATCATGTTTCCAATCGATTTGCTTTCCAGTTTCTAATATTTCTACATTTCCGAACTCATTAAGATGTTTTTTTCTTAAAGGAATATTTTCAGGTTCTTCTATCTTTTGATAGTTGACTATAATATTTTTAACAGCAGCATCGAATACTTTAATATCAGATAAGAAATCAATTGTATTAATTTTAGAGTTCTCTAAGAAATAATCGTGGGATTTTATGGAGTATTTTGATGTCATATACGCATCCGGAATTATATAAACAAGAACACCTTCAGTGTTTAGCAATTTGTACCCTTTTTCAATAAATGCTACATAAATATCCCATTTCTCCCAAAGTGTTTCATAAGACTTACTCTTTAAAATCTTGTCTCTTAAATCTGCAATTAGGGGATTGTCTGCTCTGACGTAGGGTGGATTTGCTATTATTATATCGAAACCATCATTAAGACCATACATCCATTCCTTATCAAAGAAGTTCGAACTGATATTTTGGTTATATGGATCCCAGTGAGCCAGCTTATCAGCAGTATCGTTAATCAGATTTACCTGATTATCTGAGTCTAAAAGAACAATTTCATTTTCCAAATATTTTTTTCTTGTATTCAGTACCTTATTTTTCTTTTTGTTCACATCAATTTCAGTAATTTCGATGTTGCCAAAAAAATCTGTCTCTTCAATAAATTCCTTTCCTAAGGGATTCTTTCTTATTTCCTCCAATTCTATTTGTATTCGTTTCAATTCTTCTAAAAAATAACCAATTTTTTCATGATTTTTTGTTTGGGCATATTTCTTTAATTCTTGTGCAATTTTTTCTCTGAACTCTTTATCTTGTTTGCGATACTTATCTTTTGTTTTCGGTGTTTTTGCTGAAAACATTTTATGCCTTATAGATTTAAGTTTAACTTCTAATTTTTGTATATTTTCATAATGGAAGGAATCATAAAGGTCATTCGATTGTTCAATTCCAATTAGCGTATTCGCTGCGACAAATTTTATCTCTAAATTTGGTAAAGGGCGGATATTCCAATTGGGTTTAGATTTATCAATTTTTTCATCAACAAGTAATGATATAAAGAATCTGAGTTTAGAGATTTGTACAGCAATAGGTTGAATATCTACTCCAAAAATGCAGTTTTCTATCAGGTATAGCTTTCTCCCATAGTCTTCAGTATTTTGATCGAAGGCTTCTTCAATATCCAATAGACGAGAATGTCGTTCTTCCTTATCTCCTTGTTCATAGGCATCTTTTGTTTCTTCAATAGCTTTTTCTTTTTGCAGTTTTTTCCAGATATTGTTTTCAGGATCTAATTTATTAAGAATAGAGACCAGTTTTTGTAAAATTCCCATTGGATAAGCACCGGAGCCACAAGCAGGATCAAGTATTTTTAAACCGGCGACTGCTCTAATGATTTCTTCTATCTCAGCATCGTTAAATAGATGTTCTTTTTCTGTATAGGCAAAGAGGATGTCTAATCCAATTTTAACATCTTCTACTGTAACATCAGGTAATTTTGGTGAATCTGATACTCTTTGGGAAATTGCTTGTTTTAAACTTTCTGTTACCATATATTCAACTATTGTTCGAGGCGTATAATAGCTACCAGTAGATTTTCTGGCTGTTGTCTGAGTTTCCGGATTATAAGAAGCTAATAAGTTTTCAAATACTCTGCCAAGAAGTTCAGGATCAAGGGCTATTTCCTGATCAACAGGTGTATTCTCTTCAATAGTGAATTTGTAGCTGGATAGCAATTCAATTAAACCTATCACTTCATATTTTTTGTTTTTAGTACCATAAAAGTCATTCAAATCTGGATATGATTTTTCTTTTTGAAAGAATAAATTATCTTGAACTTTTATTTGATTATCATCACGATCAGAAAAGCCATCAATGCGAACTATTTTTGCACCACCTTGCTTACCTTTTTCGGTTGGATGAGGTTTATCAAGACACTCAAATAATCCTCCATTCAGAAATGGAATCTGAGAGAATAGCTTAAGTATTTCATTAGAATCCATTTTGAAGTAGTTCTCATACCGATATAGATTTGTAATGTTAAAATTCTGATTTGGTTTTCTAAATTCCCTATTATCCATTTCTTGATTTAGAGTAGCAAAAAATAAATTCTGCATAATAGCTTTATAGTATGTAGAATCATTGACATCGATAAAATTTAAAATTGAATCAATAATGTTCTTTTTGAAGAACTTATCAGGAATAAGTTGTCGCTCCTTCATAAACCAGATGAAGATAAATCTGGTTATAAGTCTAATTAAACCAATTGAATTCGAGTTTTCTTGAGTATAGTTTTCTAATTTCGGAAATTCTATTTTTGTAAGAGCCCAGAAATACCAATTTGATAGTTTTTTATAGAACTTTTTGTTCAATTCTTCAGTATCTAAAACTCTACGAAATTCTTTATGTAGTTGATCGAAATTTTCTGCTTCTAGATTCGGGAGAGCCATATCATGCAGGATTTCAATATGAGCGCGATGAGGTAGTTTAATACTAATATCTTTAATTAGAGTTACTTTCTCTAAGACATCTTTATCACTGTCTTTTTTATTTATGCGTCTATCAATTACAGAGAGGCAAAGCAGGTCATTATAACTAAAAAGAATTAATACAGGTTGCAGAAATTGTTTATTGATCTGCCTGGTAATGTTTACCAGGTCAGTTTTTGAGTAATTATTTCCAGTTAAACTCATACTAACAAAGAGATATGATCTAAGGTATATTTTTGATATATCAACTTCGCTGGAATGAAACATCGAGAGCTGTTCAGAATTTCCGATCTCATTATTAGTCATTTGATAAAGGAACTGAATTTCTTTCCAATTTGAAACCAGAGCTTTTTCTTTATTTATGTTCTCTTTATCAAGATTAAAATGTCTGATGAAATGATCAAAATCAGGTCTTGCGAGTTTTGAGCGTTTATCTGAGTTATACCCAAGAGCGTCAAAGAAATTTATACTCGACTGGTAGAATTCAGAGGAATTAAAAGACTGGATAGCATTCTTGATCTTTTGTTTCATTAGATTTCCTTATTTTTCAGTATCGGAATTGATTTTTTCCAATATTTTTAAAGCATAGTTGTCAAATTTTGTAAAGGCAAACCATTTTTTTCCAAGGTCTTTTAAGGAAGCCCCGATGTGGTAAATATCTTTTCTATCAATAATAATAAATCTGTCGTGTGATTTAGAAAATTTTATAATTTTAAGATTACCATATTGCCTATTATATTTATCTACATCAAGTTTTAACTGAGCAGAAATATTTTTAGTGTAAATAGATACATTTACATCTTTATTTTTTTTGGTTAAAATGGTTAACACATTATCATCTATATAATTATCAATAATCATAATGGAGATTTTAGCAGATTTTATAATATCAGAAAGCAGTTTGTGAGCATCAAATATTTGACCCTCAAAGAAAACGCCTTGTTTAGGAGTAATTTCTTGTTTTTCTATAGCTTTCAATATATTTTCAAGTTTTTTATCTGTATGAAGCTGTTTAAATTCTAACTTGTCTAAACGTTGAAATATCAAGGCGTTTCTGCTGATAAACTTTCTCATCTGGACAAAAGCTCTCATAATTTTGATATTGATCTCAATAGCTTCCTTACTTTTAATAACTGCTGCCAGCATAGCTACACCCTGCTCAGTAAACGCAAAGGGTTTTGCACCACCAAAGTACTTTTTTGATGGTATCACAGATTGTGATACCATGCTATCAATTTCACTTTCAGTGAGTATAAACATAAAATCTGAGGGGAATCTATCAATATTTCTTCTCACTGATTGTTTTAAAGCTCTCGTTTCAACTCCGTAAAAAGAAGCCAAGTCACGATCAAGCATTACTTGAACATCACGAATAGTATAAATTTTATCCTGAATATGGGGAATGTCTATGGTTACAATTTCATCTTTCATAATTTACCTATTTAATAACCAGCCAGGTAATTAATTCAAAATCATTCATATCAGTGGCTTTATCATTCTGGGAGATTAGAACAGCATCTCTTGAAGTAGATAATCTACCGGCGTTACGTTTTTCAAACTGTTTCATAATTCCCTTACAGGTAATTTCCAGCAGTTTTGCATATTTACTAAAATTTTCACCTTGTTGAGTTTCTTCATTAAAGATATCACATAACTTTTCCATACATTCCTCTTTATCGCTGCAGAGGAGTTTGTAAATTTCCAGAATCTGCTTAATATTCGTAAAATTATATCTAATATTCCCATCATCCCTGATATAAACCATAAAATATGGATCAAGAGGATTAACTTTGTCATTTTTCAGATGTTCAGTTTTATGTTTCAGACAGAAAATTACTCCCGGTTTGATTATATCAAAAGCGTCAAGATTGAAAAGATTATAATCAATAGTGGATAATTCGCTGACGGGTGAGGGCACAACCGCATATAAGCCTAATGGTGCACTTTCAAGTTTTTCTCTATTATTCTGGATATAATTCAGCAATTCAATCCGAAAATCATCCAGAGTGAAATCAGTTAATGATATGTTTTCGTCCATTTCCTCTAAATCCAGAATTTCATCCTTTAGCCTGAGTAATTGTTTATCCCGGTATTTAATATCATCTTTCAGCAGGCTTTCAATCTGATCTGATTCTAAGAGATTATCTTCAGCAGTGGCAGTGATATCAACTAAAGCCATTCTTGCTTCCACTCTGTCTTTTAGCCTGATATAGTTATTAAGGTCTTCTGTGGGCCAGAAATTCACGAGTTGCACTATTTCATTAATGCTTCCCAGACGGTCAATCCTGCCAAACCGCTGAATTATTCTAACCGGATTCCAATGAATATCATAATTAATAAGATAATCACAATCCTGTAAATTTTGACCTTCTGAAATACAGTCCGTAGCAATAAGCAGATCAATTCCGCCTTCTTGAGGCATTATTTTAATTTTATGACGTTTCTTTGCTATGGGTGAGAAATTAGTTAATATGGCATCGAAATCAGTTTGCCTGGGAAATAGTTTTGGATGGAATGTTGTGCGATTATTCTTTTTCCCTCCCGAAACAACAGCCAGATCAAGACCAAATTCGCTCTGATACCAGTCTTTTAGATTTTTATAAAGGTAATCAGCAGTATCAAAGAAGGCTGTAAATAATAGGACTTTGGAATTTTTAGGATTTATGGGATTTTCGATCTTACCTTTAATAAGTTTTTTTAATTCTCTTAGTTTTGCATCTCTACTGGGGGTAATTGCTTTTGCTTCATTATATATTGCTGAAAGGTGCTCTCGATCTTCTTTAAGGCCTTTAAGCCATTTATCCAGGTTAAGATGCTTCAATTCAAACTTCAATTTCTTTCCCACGGTAAGCATTTCCTGCATTTGCTCAAAGTCATCATCATCAACCATGTTAGAATCAATCATCATTTCAATCTCGTAAAGCTCTCCGGTTTCTTCTTTACTCTGATATTCTCCGATCTTATTGATCAGTCTGTCTATTTTATCAATGGTACGCTTCATCGTAATTTCAAAAGATTTAATTGAACTTTCCAGTCTTTTCAGAAAATTAATTCTCATCATTGCAATCAGGAATTTTTCCCGTGTAGCCTGATTGTCAAAATCATCTTTTCTAATACCTTTAACATCATATTTTTCTCTGTATTTAATATCTAAATATTTGGAAGGATGATACAGGGAAAGCTTAAACTTTGATATGCTTTTATATAATTTATCATATGATGGGAATTTACCTAAAGTATCTATATCAGGGAAGATAGCAATTGACTTAGCCCTTTCAGGAAATTTACCAAATTCGGCAATTGTATCCTTGTAGTATTGAGTAATATGCTTACGGCTACGGGCTATTGTTACAGCATCGAGTAATTTAAAAAATGAAGAATCAAGACTTTCCATCAATAGAGATGAATGTAATTTATCCTTGTGTTTATCATTAGCCCATTTTTGAAATTTTAGCTGGGCGTTTCTCATCGTTTGTTCAATGCTTTTAATACCCAGAGATTCAGTAAAAGAAGAATCAATTTCTTCAGTAATAAGATAGATTTGATTTCTCAGGTCTTTTAAATAATTATTTACAGGTGTAGCTGACAAAAGCAAGACTTTAGTTTTTACTCCATTCTTGATAACATTGTCAATCAATCGCTCATAACGGGTATATTTGCGAACTTCATCTTTCTCCTGTCCTTTTTTATTGTTCCTGAAATTGTGAGATTCATCAATGACAACTAAATCATAATTTCCCCAATTAATTTTATCTAATTCTATATTTCCGGATTTACCACTAGTTCGCGTTAGGTCAGTATGAGAGAGAACATCAAAAGCAAACCTGTCTTTTAAGTAAGGATTGATGTCATAATTTTCTCTAAAAACTGTCCAGTTTCCTCTTAGCTTTTTGGGGCATAGAACTAATACTCGGCAATTTCTTAGTTCAAAATATTTTATTATAGCCAGAGCTTCGAAAGTTTTACCCAAACCAACACTATCGGCTATAATACAACCTCCGAAACGATTTATTTTATTTATAGCACCTTTTACTGCATCTTTTTGAAAGGCATAAAGAGAGTTCCAGGTTTCAGAATCTAAGAAACCTGTTTGATCTTTTAGAAATGTATCCTGTCTCTCCTCGCTGAGAAAGTCCTCAAAAATATGAAATAGAGATTTGTAATAGATAAATTCAGGCGCATTTTCTGCATAGAGTTGTTCAATATATTTGATTACTTTGTCCTTAACATCTTCAACCAGATCATTATCATTCCATAATTTATTGAACCAGTCTAAAACTTCTTCAATATCTCTTTCATCACTCATTCTTAGGTTTAGTTCCATGTTTGGATTATTACCAAATCCCAGTCCGCTATAAGTAAAATTTGAACTGCCAATGACAGCATCGAAAACTTTCCTGTCAGGATATTCTTTCTCAAAGCAATACGCTTTTCCGTGTAAGAAGCTTGATTTTTTTATTGATTTAATTTCTACCTTATCCTTAATCCATTGAGAACATAATTGAGAGATTTTTTTCTGCTCAAGACGATCTTTTATAGGTATAATTAATGAGCTATCTTCGATCGCTAAAGGACGATAGTCATTATCCTTAATTATTTTCTTAATGAATTTTGGCTCCCCAAATAAAAATCGTAATTCCTTAATTTTATCAAGTTCATCTCGTAGATAATAATAGGCATAAATTGTGAAATAAGCAGATACAAATGATGCCTTAGTTCCCAACATTAATTTATTTTTTAAATATTCAAAAAGCTTACCATTTGAGTAATTATCAATAACTACATCTTTAAATGCCATTACTTACCTCTATTTCGATTTTTTTAAAAACTATAACCTATTCCAATTTTTTATTAATCATTTCTTTTATCAATAAGAAAATAAAAATGTCAATATAAATCTCTTTCTGCCGTATCAAATCTGGTAAGCAGGCAAGTACGCAGAAAATACTCTTACTGAAATAGTCAAAGCGACCAGTAAATCGGTCGTTTTACCTGATTCAATACATTTTACATCCCATAAGTAACATTTTCTGCTATTTGTATGTTAAATAATTTAATTCGGTAGATATTTAATATCATACCAATAAGTTAAAGCTATTTTCGATCTTATTCCTACTCCCTGAGACCTCCCTGTGGGTTCCCTGTGGCTTTAAAGTATATTAAATACAATTATGATCCTATATTAATACCATAGTTCTAAAGAAAAATATCAAAATATGATTAAAGTTAATCCGATTGGTACATCGTCTTAACTCGATAACTGGTTGGAGATATCAGTCTACATTAATAGCTGTAAATGAATCTATCTCCGGGGTCTTTAGCTGAGAATTTATCAAGGTTATATTCATCCTGGGTAAGCTGTAGGTTAAATGCACCATACCTTGCTTCATTACCACCAGAGTGCATGGGAATGAAATAACTGGGCTTCAGGATATCAAGAGTTTTATAAACACCAATTCTGACGGCTTCATTATCACCAAAATTGCATCCACTGATGGGCATAAATGCCAGGTCAATATCTTTATTTAATGATTTGATATATTCAATTTCAGGGAGATAGTCACCACTGAGATCACGTTCTCTATTCGCATGGTCACCAGGATGGAAAATAACCAGTCCATCTACTTCCACCAGGAAGCCGACCCCAGTATCATTTGAATATATGGGATATATCTCAAAGTTATCTCTCAGGAATGGCTCACGCGCATTGAGAAGGGTGATCTCCTCTTCTACAGGGGGTTGAAATCCAAAAAAGTATTCAACATTGGGAAGATCAGCAAATTCAAAAATTCTCTGGTCATAGTGATCTTCATGTTCATGAGAAACGAGGAAAGAGACAGGTTTATCGCCCTCAAGAAATTTACGTGTTATGAATCCTGATCTGATGGAAGATCCTGCGGGAGGATCAGTTCTTTTCCAATAATCAAAGATCAGGATGTGATCACTGGTTTCTAATACCCAGCCGCTATGACCTGTATAGATAACCCGGCAATCATCAGAACCAATATCCTGCAAATCAGCAGAGACAGTGGCAGGCTTTGCTCCATATTTCAAGAGCAGAGACTGGATATTTTCATATCCATATCTGCTGGCAAGGTCAAGAGGAGTCATATTATCAGAATCAAGGGAGTTATAATCAGCACCCGATTCGAGAAGATATTCTGCTACATAAAAATATCCACCAGCAGCAGCGTAATGCAGAGGAGTTCTGCCCTTCCTTACATCTGGTTTATTGAGTTCTGCTCCATATTCAGCAAGCAGTTTCAGCATTTCCAGACTACCATTTTCAGCAGCCTTGTGTGAAGGCATCTGAGTGATAGAATGATGCCATTCATTTAAGCAGCCAAAGTTAGGGTCAGCACCATTTTCCAGGAATATCTTAACGAATTCCAGGCTATCCTGCTGAATAGCAAAATAGAATCCTGAAGTGCCATATTCGTTAAATTGATTCACATCAACCTGTGTTACTAGATAGGTAAGGGCTTCTGCGTTACCATTCCAGCCGATATTGATCAGTGCATTAGAACCCGCATCATTTAGTCCCTGAATATCACCACCATTTTCCTGGAGTAATTTGAGGGTGGTCAGGTCACAGATTGCCATGAAAATTGGAGTTTCACCTTCATTATTGGCTTTATTTACATCAGCACCTGAGGTGATCAGATATTCCACGCAGACGCTTTGACCTCTCATGGCAGCCCAGAAAAGTGGTGTCCTGCCCTGATCATCTTCTTTTTTAAAATCAGCTCCCTGTTCTATCAGATATTTAATAATCTCCAAATTACCACGCGTGCAGGCAGAAAAAAAGGGAGTGATACCGGAAACATGAGTAGTGTCAATCACAGCTTTATTTTCGATCATTAACTTAACCAGCGGAAGATCACCATTGATCACAGGGTAAAACAAACCTGGCAAACTGCTCATTTTGGTAAGATTGGGATTTGCTCCCTGGTTTATAAGATAGCTGGCAATTTCAGAGTAATTTCTGGCTAAGGCAAAACTTAAAGCAGTGACATCATTATTATCTTTGCGGTCAATTTCTGCTCCATGCTCCACCAGATAACGGGTGATTTCCAGATATCCCATAGCAGCAGCATTAATTAAAGGCTGGCTGCCTTCAAGATCTCCGGAATGAACATCAGCATCTAAGCTGATCAGTAATTGAACCATTTCCAGATTGCCTTCGCAGGCGGCATAATTTAACGGGCTTAAGACATTCTCGTTTTTTTCTTCCAGTAGATCAGGTTTGGAAGTTAATTCTTTTTTGATGCCGTCAATATCGCCATCATCAATCATTGTGTGGATGATAGTGGCAGGAAGAACAGCAAAAAGGCATAATACCATAAGGCTTAGCAGGATAATTTTAGACATAATAATTCCTTTTTATTATTTCCCCCGAAATGTGTGAATATGTGAATATAATTAGAAAAGTTTGTCAATAAAAAAATTTAGAAACTAAAAACGACTGAAGAATGTAATTTAAGATTTTTTTACTACAGAAGCACAGAGAACACAGAGAAATGTAATATAAGAGTTTTTCTTAGCAGCGAACAAGACGAACAAAACGAACTATTTTGTGCAGGAAATGTAAGAGTTTTTAACCGCTAAAAGCGCGAAATGACGCGAAAAAAGAAATGTGATGTGAATATGGGCGGGGTTTATAGTTGTAGCCAAAGCATTCCTGCTTTGGGAGGGGGTAGAGGGTGAAAATATAATGTGTGTGTGATCAACAAAGATATTGACAGGGGTTACAAAATTATTAAACAATGGCATTGATTTATATGAAAGCAATGATTATTCGTAGTAGAGGGATTAGCTAAAATATTGAGGACTGTAAGCAGAGTAAGGAAAAATTGAAAATTGATGAATACTGAAAATGTACAAGAGAAATAACTGAGATGAAAATCTTGTAATACCAAGTTTAATATATAGGAGAAATTGATGCCAAATCAGACAAAGATATTTAGAGTATTTGTAAGCTCTACTTTCACTGATATGAAGGAAGAACGAAGCCTATTGCAGAAATATGTTTTCCCAAGATTAGAAAGATATTGCTTAAGAAATCATGCCAGATTCCAGGGGATTGATCTTAGATGGGGAATAAATGAAAAGACACAATTGAATCAAAAAACTTTGGCAACTTGTCTGAATGAAGTAGCTCGTTGTCAAAAGATCTCTCCTAAACCGAATTTCCTGATCTTGCTCGGAGATAAATACGGCTGGCAGCCAATTCCTGAGAAAATCCCACAAGAGGAAATGGACTTGATATTGCCATTACTGTCTGATGATCAAAAGAAATTACTCTATTGGGACGAGAAAAACGATTATTACAGGGGCTGGTATCGTTTGGATACTAATGCTATTCAACCCGAATATGTACTTCAGGAAAGAAAGGATAAATTTGAAATTTATGATAAATGGGAACCGGTTGAGAAGAAGATCAGGAAGGCTCTACGAGAAGCTGTTGATCAATTGGATTTCTCAGATAAAAAAAGAATTAAGTATTTTACTTCAGCTACTCACCAGGAGATCATCAAGGGAGCTTTGCATCCACCAGAGAATATTGAAGATCCCAATAAGCATGTTTTTGCTTTTGAGCGAGTTGTAAAAAACCTTCCTGATGATGTAACAGCAGAAGGATATATTGATCTTAATGGGACAAAGCGGGATGAATATTCCGTTAAACAATTAGAAAGATTAAAAGTGGGAAAAGATGGGAAAAGTGGATTAAAAGCTAGATTAGAAGACCACTATATTACCTATGATGCTGAATGGATAGATGGTAAAATTGAGATTGATAGACCTCTTAAGTATTTTGCAGCTAAAGTATATTGCTATCTTAAATCAATTATTGCCGAACAAATAGATAATGTGATAAACAAAGATGAATTGCAGCACGAGATCACTCTGCATGAGAACTTTAAGAATAAATTAGTCACCCAGTTTCGCGGCAGAAAAGAACCTTTGGAATCAATTAGTAGATACATCAATGATCAAAATAATAAAACTCTATCAATCATTGGTGAATCAGGCTGCGGAAAATCGAGTGTCATGGCAAAAGCAATACAACTTATAATAAAACAATATAAAGACGATTCTACTGTCATTGTTTATCGTTTCCTGGGAACTTCTTCCAATTCTTCAAATATCATCTCTCTAATGCAAAGTGTGGGAGAACAAATTGCCTCTGAATTTAATACTGACCTGAAAACACTTGTTGGTGAAGGCAAAGAAACATCGCTTAATGAAATGTATGGAATGAGCGAAACCTTCAAAAAGTGCCTTGCTCTGGCAACGTGGGAAAAACCGATCTTTGTTTTTCTCGATGCTTTAGATCAATTATCTGATACTGATAATGCCAAAGCTCTTAACTGGCTACCCAATAATCTGTCGGAAAATGTAAAGATAATTATCTCCTCACTTCCGGAACTTGAAAGCAGATTGCAGGATACTTCGTTACAAAAGCTTCCTTTACTCCCTAATGAGGAAGCTAAAATTATCCTTGAAAATTGGCTAGATGCTATTAAGAGAACACTTACAGATAAGCAGCTCAAATACATAATGAATAAACCAAAGATCACATTAGCTATTTATCTGAAACTTGCATTTGAACAAGTAAAAAATTGGCACTCATATCATCAAGATTTGAATATCAGTGAAACTGTTGAAGGCATGATTATAGATTTTGTTGAAAATCTCGAAGATAAAAATCTCAAAGGTTTTGTGGAAAAAGTTATTTCTTATATGCTCTGCGGCAGATATAGCGGGTTGGCAGAACATGAAATACTGGATGTTTTGGTCTCTGATAAAAAATATTGGGAAGTTTTTCTGAAATTTTCCCACCCAGATCATAGGGATGAATTAAAGAAATCTAATAAGATTCCTTTAGCAGTATGGTCGAAACTCTTTCTGGATCTGGAACCATTCCTCACTGAACGAGATGTAAATGGCATGCCAATTATTACTTTTTTTCACAGGTTATTTGTGAAAGTATTAAAAGAAAAATATAGTTTATTAGAAAGAAATGCTGAAAATTTGCACACTACAATTTCAAAAAAAGTTAACTCACATAGATATCATGATCAACTATCTAATTATTTTCGTTCTATGGATTATTTTCTCGAATCAATAGAAAAGCAACGATTACAGATAGATTGTTTCCCGCCAAAACCAAGACTGGTGAACCACCGCAAGGTTGCTGAATTATTTTATCAGTATCAGAGCAAACTTCTATGTACACCAGTGAGTACATGTGAATACGAACAGATTGGTGAAGTATTAGTTAGCCTAATAAGTAATATTTTCTACTTGGAAGCAAAAGCCGAAGCTGGTATGATATTTGATTTATATGCTGAATTTGATTTATTTTTGAAATCCTTACCTCTTAATAGTTTTTTCTTTCGGATTTTTGAACTTCTAAAAGAAGCAATAGGACGGGATATCCAATTCATCAGTACGCATCCAACTACTTTGTTTCAATGTTTGTGGAATTCTTGCTGGTGGTATGATTGTCCTGAACTAGATGATTATATAGAAAAAGGCTATTCAAAAGAAAACACTGGTTTATATCGATTACTCGAGGCATGGTACTCAGCTAAATATAAATTAACTCCTGGTTTTCTTTGGCTACGTTCACTGCGACCACCTCCAAATCCTTTAATGAATGGATATTACACGATAATCGATAATGATAACACGATAAATATATCATTTAATCTTAATGGGGATATTGTCAGTCTGAGTAAGGATGGTTCGAAAAAAACATGGTCTGTTACTACTGGACAGTTGGTTGATAAAGAATTAGCAACCAAAAATTCAATAAAGAATTTTGCTATTCCACAAGAGATAATCCAGAAGGAAAAAATGTATGATGTAAGTTTTGGTGATGAGTATGGAGAGATTAGAAGTACAAAAAATCCAAATGAAATTTCAGGTTTTGAACATCATAGCTATGATCCAAGGTTATACGGGCATAAGGCTTCTGTTAGTTCGTGGGCATTTTCTCCTGATAGTGAGTATTTAGCAATTGGCTTTACTGATGGCTCTGTCCAAGTTCGACAAACAAGCAGTGGCTTATTAAAAAAATCTTATAGTAATCCTTTTGGAGAAGTTCAGCATTTGGCAATTTCTATAGATAAAAAACTAATCGCAAGTAGTTCTCAAGATTCAAGAATAGCTTTAAGTAATCTGGATGGAATGGAAGAATCACAATACAAGCTTCTAGGTCATTCAAAAGAAATTTCATTTGCGTTAAGTTCTCCATTTGGTAAATACCTTGTTACTCTTTCTAGAAGTACGTCCGTTTGGCTTTGGAATATTTATGATGGTAAATTGAGAAAGCGCTTCGACTTAGGACTTTGTTTCGTTGAACAGGTCATTTTTTCATTTAATGAAGAGTATTTATTTGCATCAACTTTCCCTTTGGTAATCAGTTCAACTTCTGCAACAGGAGCAGAGTTAGAGTTAAAAGGGAGTGGGTTACGCATTTTTAATACTAAAACTTTACATGTAACCACTATCTTCAGATTCCCTGTCTCTAATGCAAAAGCTGTTAGCTGTTGTTGCCGATCTGCTTTTGCTGCTGCAGGTGAATCTGGAAGAATATTCTTATGGACTGATATCGATGGGTATAAAATTATTGACTTGAAGCATGTTAAAATAGGGGATAATACGTATGTACGGGTAGAAAAACTTATGTTTGACAAAAAAGGCAAATATCTTGACGTTAAGCTAGAAAATAATGAGACAGAGCGACTGTTTTTGAATTCAGGGAAGGATGAAGTTAATCCTATTATTAAGACAGAAAATAAAAGTGAAGTAAAAAACAATTTTCTTCGCGGAAATCTATTATCTCTTGAGAAACTATTTATTAATGGGTATTCTTGGCCAATCAACAAACCACGAATTTGCTCTTCAGGTGATATTTGCTACATGACTATATCAAATCAATTATATATAATAATTGCAGAAATGAGTGAGATTGAACTTGGACCAAGGGAGAAAATCAATTACAATGATATTCTCAAAGGGAATAACTTATATAATCAGAATAGGTATGATTTCATATCTCAACTAAACCCTAAAGATGCAAATATCTTTCAGATGAAAAATGATGACATTTCATGTGAAAAGGAAACAACTGAAAAGGAAACAACTGAAAAGGAAACAACCTCTCAAAATTTCATCAGGAAGAAAATTGAATATCCCATAATTATAATAAATTGGTATGAAATTTTAAAACATAATTGGGAACATTCCCCGAATGCATTAATGGATTGGGATTTAAAATGTATTAAATGTGGCTATTTAATGGATTTCAAACGTGAGGAAGATGCTCCTATTGCCTGTCCAAGATGTGGTTATACTGACAGGTAGTCGAAGAGATATTAAAAAACTATGTGAAATTAAATAAGATGATATCTAACTCATATTAAGGTTAATTCAGATGATATCTTAAATCTGAAAGTATTAATGATATAGATTTAAATGAAAGCAATGATTATTCGTAATAGAGGGATTGAGGGATGGACTGATGGACGGATAGAGGAAGATGAGAAGATGAGAAGATGAGAAAATGAGAAGGGGAGAAGGGGTGAAGAGAGGGATTGAGGGAAAGACTGATGGACGGATAGACGAATAGAGGAAGATTATATGCAAAGACGAAGAAAAATTATCAGGGTATTTGTGAGTTCTACATTTGAAGATTTTAAGCTGGAAAGAGATGCTTTGCAATTAGGAGCATTTAAGAACCTGAGGACATATTGCCAGGAACGAGGCTGGCAGTTTCAGGCAGTGGATCTACGCTGGGGAATCAGTAATGAAGCAACCATTGACCAGAGAACGATGGAAATTTGCTTAAAGGAAATAGAACGTTGCCAGGAGCTGTCACCAAAACCAAACTTCGTAGTTCTATTAGGACAGAGATACGGCTGGCAACCTTTGCCTGACAGAATCATAGAGAGTATCATGGAAGAAATGAAAGTTGCGATGACTGATGAACTCAAGGATATTGTCAAGCATAGGTATGAACTGGATGAAAATCAGCTTCCTGAACCTGTATGGTGTCTTAAATCTCTTAAAGGTAAATATTTAAATGATATAGAAAAATACAAAAAAGAGGTCGAGATTCCATTGGTGAATTTTTTCACTGAATGGGCTCAGGCAAATCTTCCAGATCCTGATGAAGAGAAGAATTATGACAACCCAAGAGCAAAGCAGAGATTGAAAATGGAACGATCTGCAACTGAGCAGGAGATTCAGGCAGGAGCTTTGAAAGTGGATGATGCTGAAAGGCACGTAATTGCATATTTCAGAGATAAAATCACAGATTGTCCTTCTGATAATAGAATTTTCATTGATGCTGATCTGGCTCCAATAATGGGATTAAAAGACAGATTGAAAAAGAAAATTACTGAAGACAATGTTATTCCTATACCTGCGATATGGAATGTAGATAAAGCTAATCTTGATGGGTCTCATTTAAAGGAGTTATCAAAAGAAATAGAAGAAAGGTTAAAGAATGTCATTGATTCAGAGATAGAGAAATTTGATTCTGTTGATGAAAACGAGATGGAAGAATTAGCTCATGTAAAATTTGCCGAGGAAAGGAGTCATGGGTTTGCCGGTAGAAATAATGATTTAGCAAAATTAAGGGAATATATCGATTCATCACTTAGGAAACCATTTGTGGTATGGGGGCAATCTGGAATTGGAAAATCTGCATTTCTGGCAAAAGCATTTCTGGATTTGAAAAAAGATAATACATACCAGAATTCCAGGATCATTTGCCGTTTTATCGGTACTACTGGTAAATCATCAAATGGCAATTCACTTTTGTATAATATTTGTAATCGTTTATGCAAATTCTATAAAGGCAATAGTGAAGAAATTCCTATTGAACCTTCAGTTATGCAATATAAGTTCAGGGAATACCTTTCTAAGGCTACTAAAGAAAATCCTTTGATTATTTTTTTAGATGCCCTTGATCAGTCCTATGATAATGATCCTTTTGGGCAAATGAACTGGTTACCAGAGACACTGCCAGAACATGTGAAAATTATCTTGTCAACTTTGCCAGGGGTAAGTTATGAAAATCTTATAAAAAGAGAAAAAGAGCCCGTATTCCATAAATTACGTATGCTAACTAAAGAAGACGGGATAAAAGCACTAGAATCCTGGCTAACGGATTGTAAAAGAACTCTACGAGATTACCAATTTGATGATGTCATTAAGGCTTTCTTAAAGGCTGATTGCAATCCTTTGTACTTAAGGTTAGCTTTCGATCAGGTGAAAAAATGGAAATATGAAGATAGATTAATCAGGCTTGGACATAATATTCAAGAAATGATAGAAAATTTGTACTCAACTCTTTCAAGTGACAAGTCGCATGGAATTATTGTAGATAAAATACTTACGGCTTTACGCTGTGCCAAGTATGGCTTAAGTGATGATGAAATCCTGGGAATTCTGGCAGCAGACAAAGAATTCTGGATTGATTTTAGAATTCAATCTTTTCATGAATATCATTATCTTGAACAGGAAAATGATGGAAAGCAAAATAATGTTACTAAATATATTCCCCCAGTATTATGGATCAGGTTATACAATGACCTGGAATATTATTTAACCAGACGTACAGTTCCTGGTGGCGAAGTTATAACTTTTTATCATAGACAATTAGCAGAAGCAGTTGATAAAATATATTTTAGAGATTTGGATAAGGAAAGGGGTAAACATAAAGAGTTGGCAGAATACTTTGCTGCAAAAGACTGGTTCCGACAAATTGAACCTGAACAAATGCCCAATGTTCGTAAATGCGATGAACTTCCCTGGCAGCAAACTAAAGCTGAAATGTGGGATGAATTGACTGCAACATTATGTAACCTGGATTTCATCCAGGCAAAAAGTGCTGCTGGTATGACTTATGAGATGATGAATGATTATCAATTAGCTTTGGATACAATACCTATCGAAAGGGAAATTAAAAGAAGAGAAGAAGAAAGAGTAAGACAGGCTCGCATGGAAAAATATACCCATGATCTAATTGCATATGCCAAAGGGGAGATTAAAGAACTTGATATTCTTGAGAGTATTACCCCTTGGACTAAGGAACAAATTGAAAAAGAGATAAACAGAATCAAGAATGAGCCTGATAATGCTGATAAAATTCGTGATTTCTACAATTTCCTGGGACAGGAAGCCAATAATTTACAAAATTATGCTTGTGAATTCCCTCATTTTGCCACCCAGCAAGCCTGGAATTATGCAAATGAGGGTTTTGTGGGAAATCTAGCAAACTCAAAATTAAACTTTGTCGATAGTAGCATTTTAATATTAGCAAATTCGATAAGACCTAAATGGAATCCATTAGCAATTTTAGTTTGTTCTTACAGACTCGATTGTAGTGGGCTCGGTCAAATGAAGATTGTTCCAAATGGTAAGATTGTAGGGTTAGTATCTGAATCAGAATGCATAATCTTGGATAGTGAAACTGGTAGAATAATTAATAATCACAAACTATACGGTAATTATGTTGAATCTATTGATATTACACCTGATGGGAAATTCGTAATCATTGGATTAAAAGAAGGTGGAATTCTACTATGTAATTTTGATCAATATCCAGAGCTTGAAAGAATTAAGAAATTTGATTTTTCAGTCAATTCTATAATGATTACATCAGATGCAAGTGAAGCCATGTATTCTAAAGGCCGATATTGCTTCAATATATTGTCCTTACCCATTAATAACGAAAATGACATATATCAAATGTATGAAGAAGAGGTTAAGGTTCGAGAAAGGATAGAACTATTTACTACTACGCCAAATTTTGACACTGTTATCACTACTGAGAAAAAGAGAACAATATTGGTCCTGAAAGTTATAAATTTTGAATATAGAGAATATCCAGTTAATCGCACAAAAAGGCATAAAAAGGACATTATTTCTTTATGTGTCACGCCAGATGGAAACAAGATAATATCTGGTTCAGGAAATGGTGAATGTATATATTATGATATACTAAAAAATGAATGCTATAAATTACCCGGTCATGAAAATTTTGCTTTTTCTGTCGATATTTCTCCTGATGGTAAGATTGCTGTATCTAGTTCCCTTGATAGAATTATTTGCTGGGATTTAGTAAATCATGAAATAATTAGGAATATAGAAATCAAAGCAGTACAAAAAGTAAAATTAGTTGCTAATGCCACTCGTGCAATATCTTTATCACTTGGTAATAAAGTTGATGTGTGGGATTTAGAAAAAGGAAAATCAAATGAATCACACTACCGACATCAAAAGAGATTAAGTAACTATTGCATTACTTCAAATAAGGATTATGTAGTAACATGCTCAATGGATAAAACATATATGGTCTGGAAATTTCCTAACATGGAAACAACAAATAACATAGAAGAGGAAAAAATATATATTAAGGATGTCGTAGTTGCAAATGATAATTTAACAATAGTATCGTGTTCGAACAGAATAGTATCAAGGCATTTGGAATCGGCAAGCATTATAGCTCATTTTGGAGGAGAAAAAGAATATGCTAGCAGTTTAATAACTACTCCAGATGGAAAACGTTTAGTATCATATTCTAATAGTTCCGAATTAGCAAAATTATGGGATATAAAAAGTGGAATTAAATTAAAAGAATTAGATACTTTTTCTCTAATGTGCTACGGAGTTGAATCTATAATGCTATCACCTTCAGGTAAAATTGCAATATTAGAGCCAATGTCATCTGATTATATATTATTATGGAACTTAGATAATGGAAATACCATCATTACTGCAAAGGCAGAAGATATGATGGGCCCTATATGTATCACTCCTGATGCTAAATATGCATTTACTACCCAAGATAGTGGACAATGCTTGATATGGGATTTAATTTCAGGTAAAAGCATAAAAAATTTATTTAATAATATAAATTATTATACAAGAGAACATTACATTGGAAGATTGATAACACCAAATGGTAAATATGTTATTGCTGTTACACAGGAAAAATTTCATGTTTGGGAATTCAAACGAAATAGTAATATAAGACATTTTAATAATAAAAATAGAGAAACAATATTAAGTTCATCATTAGATTGTAAATATATAATATCAGCTTCTTATTCCGGGTCTATAAGCATATGGAAAATTGATACTGGAGAAGTAATTGCAACATATATTAATCAAAAAACAATTCGATTCTGTGAATATACTAAGGATGGAATATTTGTAGGATTTGATAATGGTGAAGTCGCTTTTCTAAAATTGACTAATAATTTTGAATATGGATCAGCTGTTGTAACTATTCGTCGTATCTGGGATTTCGAACTAAACAAATATCTTCTGTTTTCAGCAGATTGCCCGTTATGTGGTCATCGATTTGATCCTCCCGAAGAAGTTATGAAAATAATTAGAAAAATCACAAAAGAAGCTGGATTAAAACCTGAGCAATCAGCATGTTTGGAATTGTCTGAAGAGGTTTGGGAGGATCCGGGATTAATATCAGAGTGCCCGAAATGCGGTGAAAAGCTCAAGTTTAATCCGTTTGTGGTGGATAATAGCGGAGAGGGGGAGGTAGAGCGACTAAGCGACTAAGCGACGGGGCGACTATGCGAGGGAGAGAAATTCTGAATATGAGAAGATGTGAAGGGGAGAAGGGGTGAAGGGGTGAAGAGAGGGATAGAGGGATAGAGGGATTGAGGGATTGAGGGATTGAGGGATAGAGGGATAGAGGGATTGAGGGATGGACTGATGGACTGATAGACGGATAGAGGAAGATGTGAAAAGGGGAAGAGGAGAGGGATTAATAGTATGAGTTTGTTACTGCTTATTTGAAAGTTACTGGGAAGTTCTATCAGATTTTGGGGTAATAATGACTTTATTTGATTGCCAGAAGCTTTCGATACTTTTAGGAATTATCCAATTAGCTTTATACTCCGGTTGATGAATAAGCTCTGGTTTATGAAAGGGGACTATGCCCGGATTCAAAGTATAACCTTCAGATCTAAGACCACGAATTTCTACCAGATGATCTCCCTTGAACCATTTATTCAGGCGCAATATACTTCGACGGATAGCAATATCATGATAATGGTTGGGTTTATTCGGGTCTTGTATCTCATAATTTATTCCTGAACCCACATTACCGGGAGATGTATCATAAATATCAGCAGCAGTATTTAGCAGCCAATCGGTCAATTCATGATTTCGTTTCAGAAATTGATAATAGGCATCCTCATATAATTGCATGGCGCTTCTCCACTGAAGCAATTGACCATTGACTTCCCAGGCAATTTGAAAGGTTCCGTATTTTTCAGCAAAGTGATCATGAAGCTTTGATTTTCTATACCCAAAATATCCTGGATATTCCTTTATCTCCCAGCTCGAGGGAGAAAGCAATTTTGGCTCAATTTCCTGAAGAGGTTCATTCGGTATAGATGGACAGTGAGTCTTTTGCTCTCCTGCAGGATTATTCCGGTAAGGGAGAATTGATAGTTTCCCTCTTTGAGAGATAGGCAATCTTGGTAATAGAAAGGCATATATATCACAGTGAGTAAATTTGGAAGGGACATGGCAGAAAACCAGATTCTTACCCTGAAAATTCGCTAACTTTATTGCAAGTGGACGAATATGGGAATTTGCAGGTTCGGATCCTTTTCCACAATTATTTTGAACTATGGGATCGTATTCCATGAAATTGTCAAAGGAGTTACATCCGGTTATCATTGTTTCGGAGTTTAATAATTCAGGATGACTATCAAATATCTTCGGATTGGCATTAGAAATATAAGTTAATAGTGGTTTCTCAATGATATCAAATATATCTATTCCTTCTTTAATTGATTTTTTTATATCATCAGCATTCAAATGCTGACAGTCTTTTTTTAAATGTCTTCCGGATTCAGCAATCAGACAGCCCAAAGCAGGAATATTATGTGATATTTCAAATACTGTCAAAGTTTTTTTACTATCAAGCTTGACTTTATCTCCGTCCTGCAGACCGATAATTTCATAATGAAAGCTGCTATTTTGTATGATTGCCATAGCATCGATCAGAGTTCTTAATGCTTTTACATTCTTCTTATGGATATATATCTGAGGGATTCCCAGATGCTCAATTTTGTTAACCCGTCTTAACCACATTGATAATCCCTGATAGTGTTCCTCATTCAAATTGCTTATATAAAGACGGGAGATATTTTGCATTGGAGCAAGGCAAAGTCCAATATCCAAAATTATATTCCAGGAAGGAATTGCCAGCCATGAAGCCCAGGAAGCAACACTGAATGCATTTACCTCTAAATTTCCTATGCGATGCTTTATTCCATCTGGAATCATAATTTTATTTCCTTTTCTTTGATAAAAAAAAATGTTTATATTCATTAAAAAAAGTCAAGTATTTTCGTCGAAAGTGTAGCAGCATTTTCTTAACAATAATCCACAATATTTTCAGTGGAATGGATATGATGGACTGAATGGACGGAATGGACATGATGGACATGATGGACTGGCTAAATTGACTTTGCTAAAATATATTGACGGGAAAGTATGTAAAACGGGTTATATGTTTCACAGGAGGGTCTAATGAATAAATTAGTATTTATATTTTTGTTAGTTATGTTGTTACCTGGAATAGTCCAGGCGGTGGAATATGATCTGAATAATTATGAGTTACCTGATTACATTGACTATGATCTTAATATGGCACTGGATTTGAATGGAAATGCAATAGACACAGAATATGCAATAGAACGTGATCAAGAGGAATTGAGCTCTAAAATTATAATAAATTATAATATGAAGAAGTTCAGCAGGAAATATTTACTAAGCATTACGGGAAAGGTGTTTTTGGAAAATTCCAGTAAATCAATTACTTATCAGGATAGTGTGGATATTGATTTAAATTATGATCTTTTTAGGCAGAGAGGAGATATAAATTTCCTGCTAAGAAGATATCTTATGAACAAATGGTATGGTCAAACCAATTTGGATTTTTCCTATCACCATAGTTTAAATGAGTCAGATAATCAGGATAGTTACCATAAGAGGAATAGTGTATTTGATGCAAATGAGTTCACCACAGATGTGAAAGCAGGCATTGGATATGGGAGAATGGAAGATGCCAGCAGTGCCTGCACAGCCAGGCAGATATTACA
>Ga0075121_1000631_pt1 | contig 23991 bp, 23 predicted proteins | sample AntAceMetag02UKG_FD_69793 | JGI IMG/M metagenome (GOLD analysis project Ga0075121, IMG submission 69793) | Saline lake microbial communities from Ace Lake, Antarctica - Antarctic Ace Lake Metagenome 02UKG | ecosystem: Environmental > Aquatic > Non-marine Saline and Alkaline > Saline | place... | reverse complement strand
TCCCGTTCTCTCCCGGATCGCCCCGAATGGAAAGCTGGAAATTTTTGCCGGTCTGGAGGAATTCCGGGCCCATCTGGGCGGCGAGTTGAACTTGACCCTCCCGGCACCGCTGGGATCACGCATCGAAATCCATTCGGTGGATGAGGCGTTGATGGCGGACTGCATTGCGACCCTTGCCGATGAGTCATGAAGAGCCCCTTTCCCATTCCGTATGGACTGAATGTTCACCCCGGAACGGATGGGTCTGCAGTTCGAAGGGCGCTGCGCACACATGTGCTGGCAGTGAAACAGTTGGTTGCTCCGGACCGCCCTTTCCCGCTGGGTCTTTATCTGAGCCGGCAGGCCACGGCTGACCTGCTCATCCCCCGCCGCCTCGCTTCTTTCAGGCAGTGGCTTCAAGATCACGACTGTTTTGTGGCCTGCGTCAATGCCTTCCCCTTCGGTCAATTCCACGGATCGAAGGTCAAAGCCCGGGTCTATCGCCCGGATTGGCGCAGTCCGGAACGACTGGAGTACACCCGATCCACGGCGCATCTTCTCTCGCACTTGCTCCCGGAGGGGAGTGAAAGCACTCTGACCACCGTTCCGGGCGGATGGCGGCCAGACTGGAAGGGCCGGAAGGATGAGAGACTTGCACGTCGCCATCTGGGTGAAGCGGCCGCTTTCTGCCGCGACCTTCGGGAACGAACCGGTCGTCGGATCCGCATCGCCATCGAACCGGAGCCCGGCTGCGCCTGGGAGCTGTTTGATCCGCGTCTGGAGGATCTCGCCCCAGAGGTGTGCTGGTGTTTGGACACCTGCCATGCCGCAGTAAATTTCCGGCCCATGACTCGGTTGAAGTGGAATCGCATCGGGCGGGTGCAGCTCTCGGCGGCCATTGAATGTGACAATACACCGCAGGCCCGCAACGCACTTCAGCGTTTTGTCGAGCCCGTCTACCTCCATCAGACCCGGGCGGCACTCCACGGGCAGGTCATTGGAGAATGGGACGATCTGGGTCCCGCCATCCGGGCCCTCCCCCGTCTTCCGGCCGAAGCGGTTGTCCGGACCCATTACCATGTGCCGCTCACCTGGACACAAACGGGCCCCCTGCGCTCCACGGCCCCTCAGCAGCTCACCCCTGCATTTTTCAAGCAGACTCACGGAACCCGATGTGAAGTGGAAACCTACACCCATTCCATCCTGCCCCGCGGCTACCGTCCCCGTTCTCTGGCTCAGGCCATCGCCGGTGAACTGCAGTGGGCGGCAGCCCGTCAGCGGTCGTCTTCGTCCACGAAACGGAAAACGGTCTCGCCGGGCTTGGCATAGCCCAGATCTTCCCGTGCGGTTTTTTCTATAAACGTCGGATCTTCCTGAAGCTTTTCCTGCTTCCATCTCAGCAGTCGCAGTTGCTCCGCCTCGTGCTGGAAATCCTGCTGCACTTCCTCCTTCCGTGCGCGAAGTTCCCGCAGCTGATGCAATTTAGGCAGGAAGAGGCGGATCACGATGCCCACCACCAGCACCACGATCAGGATTAAACAGATTCGTTGAATGAATTTTCCGACATTCATGATGCCCCATCCTAGCGGATTTCCCCTCCGCCATGCAATGCCCCTTGCGCTCCGTCCTGCGATGCCGTACTTTTTACGCACCATGACAGAGTCTCCCCAAGAATTTGATTTCTGGTATGCCGTCAACAACACCGAGGTGCTGGAGATGCCGCGTGGGCGCCTGGAAACCTTCGGATCCACGCTCATCAACTATAAACTCGTTACCGAACTGATGGATTCCGTCGGACAAGTGCGTGTCCGGGAAGGCCGGATTCAGGCCTTCCGCCCTGAAATCCTCACCCCTCAATCGCTCACGGAATCCCCGCTGGAAGGCTTTGAGACCGCCCCGGCCGATGATTTTGTCCGCTGGCTCCGCGACCATGAATCGGATCTGACCCTCCTGAAATACGGATTCAAGATCCGTCATGAAAATGCCACACAGTCCGTTGTACACGATTCAGTCGACAACGTACTGGATCGGGTCCGGGCCGACCTGAAATCCCGTGAGGACCCCCTTGCCGCGCTGGTATTGGGCGTGGATGAGCCCTGGGAGGTCTGCCTGCTCAAGCTACTGGTTGAGGTGGTCCGGATGTCCGCACCCGGGAATGCACGTGATCTGCGGGCGGATCCCGACGGAACCCGGCGCCAGATCGACCATGCCTTCCGGCAAGCCGCTCGCAACCGCGACCAGTTGGCACCGCTGGCGGAACTCTTAAAGAGCCTCGGAAAGTTTCAAGACTATGAGGACCGTTTCTATGCGCTGGTCCGGGCCCTGGGCCCGGGCTGACCCGGTTTCTATCCATACCAACCCCAACAATTCATATGACAAATAACTCAAAATCGATTCCGACGGAACCCGAAGGCGAATTGGTCATTCGAACGATTGCCCTGCCCAAAGACACCAATTACAACGGGGATATTTTCGGTGGCTGGCTGGTCTCTCAGATGGATATCGGTGGCAGCATTGCCGCCAAGGAAATCACGGGAGGCAGAGTCACCACCATTGCGATCGACTTCATGCGCTTCTGGAACCCGGTGCGGGTGGGCGATACCGTCTGCTGCTATGCCAAGCTGATTCGGATCGGCACCACCGCCATCACCTTTGAAATCGGGGCCTGGGCGACGCCCTTGCATCCTGTGAATCGCCGGTGTGTCACGCATGCCCGCTTCACCTACGTGTCTATTGATGAAAACGGTCGCCCCCAACCCATTCAAAAGGACGGAAAGACTCCCCAGACCTAGTGCGCCGCGATCCAGGGGATCGCCACAAAGGTCCCGATGCTGCTGCCGACATTCGCCATCACGACCACCAGCAGGATCCGGATCACCGGATTCCGGATGAAGCCGCGAAAGGTCTCCAGGGCTTCCGGCAAGGCCTCGAAATCCCCGACGGAAGGCGGACGGATCCATGCCTGAACCAGCCCCGCCACCCAGCCGGCGGCAATCGCCGGATTCAGACTGGTGAGCGGTGCAGCCACAAACGCCGACAACACAGTCAAGGGATGAGCCAGCGCGAGTGCTGCGCCGGCCGCTGACAGGAGGCCATTCACACCCACCCAGATGACAATGGAGTCGATTCCTCTCTCCGCCCCGCCTTGGACAAATCCCCACACAATTAATCCCAGCACAACCACCGGAATGAGCCAGGGCCAGACCTTGGACCACACCGAAGGAGGCGGAAGGCTCTCGAGCTCATCCAGGGGCACGGACGTATGGATGGACTTCAGCATTCCGGGCACATGCCCCGCCCCCACGACAGCCACAATCCGCTCACCCGGCGCATCCCGGAGCTTTTGAGCCAGATAGACATCCCGCTCATCAATCAGGCGCTTTTTAATTTCAGGAAAGGCTTTGCCCATCTCGCCCATCATACCCTCGAGTTGGTCATGCTGCTTCAGCGATTCGATATCCGCCTTGTCGATATCCTCGGATGCAAACAGGGCTTCCACCATCACGCCAAACAGTTTCATGCGATGCCAGAGTCCCAGATGCCGCCAGACTCGCTTGAGCGTGATATCGATACGACGATCAATCAACGCCAGATGTGCCCCGGACTCTTCCGCGCAGCTGATCCCGGCCAGCATCTCGGCACCGGGCTCCACTTCCAGTTGCTTGCCGAGGCGACGATAAAAGGACTGCATCACCAGCTGGGCCAGAAGAAACATCGCCTTTTTCTGACGAATGACCTGGAAGAGGTTGGTATTTTTCCAGGCGGTCTTTTTCACCAGCCCCTGATAGCGCGGCTCACACAGCTCCACCGCAATGGTGTCCGGCTGAACTGCGGCCACCGTGTCGCGCACATCCTGCACGCTTTGGGCGGACACATGGGCGGTGCCCACGATAGTTATGGTTTTGCCCTCCAACGCCACAACTGTGACACTGGAGGGCAAAGAGAGTGCTTCTGCCTCCATCGAACGGCTGACTACTCGCCGCCCTTACGGATATAGATGTCCGTGCGGCGGTTGTGCTGCATGTTCTCTTCGGTATCGTTCGGCATCACCGGTCGGTCAAAGCCGTATCCGGCCACCGTCATCTGATCGGCATCAATACCGCTTTGCTCAATGATATAGTCTGCAACAGCCTGAGCGCGCTTCTCGCTGAGGCGCTGGTTATATTTTCGGGAAGATTTCGGGCGCTTGTCCGCATGGCCTTCCACGCGCACGGTCGCCTCGGGATCACGCTGCAGGACTTTGATCACGGGAACAATGTCCGAAAAATATTCCGGACGGATGAAGGACTTATCGTAATCAAACTCAATCAGAAGGGTGAACTTCTGCAGGTCGTCTGCCGGGTCCAGCGGATCGGTGTCATCCTCAATCACTTCGTGGCCATCGCTGACCCCGCCGCCATCCGTATCCACATTCAAGGGGTCAGTCGTATAGGTCAGGACTTCAGCACCATCTTTCAGGCTGTCCATATCGGTGTCGGGATCCAGCGGATCGGTCTTGTACTGGAAATGCTCATCGCCATCCGACAGGCCGTCGGCATCGGTGTCCGGATTGAAGGGATCCGTTCCGATGATTGCCTCGTCCTTGTCAAACAGGCCATCGCCATCGCTGTCGATATCGCCGGCACCGGCTTCCACCATAAAGACCGGTTCCACCACGCGCACCGCACCAAAGCGATAGGTCGCACCCAGTTCAAGGAGACTCGTAAAGTCGGCATTGTTGCCCTGAACCCCGACCTTGGCATCCCCGCGGATACCCCAGGAGTCATTGAAATGATAGATCACTCCCGCGCCGCCAAAGAGGCCCAACTGTGTCTTGCCGCCGGTCAACTCATCGCCATAGAAGGTCAGGGAAGGTCCTGCGCAAAGGAAGGGATCGACACGGCGGTTGTCCACCCCGCGAAGATGGAGCAACGCGTCCATACTCAGGCGCAGGGCCGAGGTGCTGCCGTCCAGTGGCGTGATGCCATCGTTCAGATCTTCAGCGGAACGGGCTGAGAGAGAGGGCATATACGCGAGAGAGCCTTCGAGGTCCCACCACGAGTTGAAGCTGTAGCCGCCCTTGCCATGCAAGCCAAAGCCGGGTTTCGCCTGAATATCACCCTCCAGATGATAATAGGTCAGGCCAAACGAGCCAAACCAGGGGGCACGCTCAAACAAATCGGCATCGGATGCAATGGCCATCCCGGCCCCGCAAGACAGAATCAGGACTGCGGCCAACATCGTTTTCATCATTTTGTTCATCTACAAACTCCCTCTTAAAAGATTGCCGGAACGATACCGACCCTCCCCTCCTCGCGCAATCAAAAACGGAATGAAAAGGCGGGAGACCCGACGGCCTACTCCATCACCTGCATCCGGAGTTCCCGAACCAGGAGGACCCCCGCCTGATTCAGCTTCTTCCAGGGAATGAGATTCGGTCCGGGCTGCAGCTCCAGTTCAAAGGGTTTGGTGGAGAGCTGTCCCGCCGAAAAGGTCAGCGGAGCCCCCTGCCCGATCTGGACCACCGGATTGCCTCCCGAGGCCGCCGCGACCACTTCCCCGCGGACTCGAATGGAGGCAGACCGCAAATTATGGACCGTGAGACCCGCATCCCCCTCCAGGACATGATAATCTGTGAAGTCCCCCTGCTGCCAGGGTTTGAACAGACGCCAGCCCTCCCCGAAAAACCAGACTACCGCCTTGCCCTCACCTCGTGCGCGATTCGCGATGTCCTCATGCGTATCGTAGAAGATTTCCGTCTCCACCCGGTTGGTTAAGGTGTAGAACTCCTCCATCGGGGCAAACCCCGTATCCCGGAGCCAGACTCCGGCCTCATTGGAAACCACTGCGCGGTGGTGAAACCAGCGCTCAGGCCAGATCCATAGCCCCATGCGGGCTTCATGGTTGCGCGCAATCCGGATAAAGGCCTGAGCGCCATTCTGCTGGAACAGGTCCCGGGTCACCTTGCGCCAATTCCCATTGACATAACTCTCATAGGGCTCATCTGGAATAGTAAAGGTTACCGTCACATTCGAGGGCGCATACAGCGCCATTTCATTCCAAGGCTCAAACCAGCGATCGATCACCACAACATCTCCATTCGACAGATTGGCGTCCAGCCACGACCGAAGCGAACGATATGCGGTAGGCTTGCCGTCCAACTGCATCACTTTCACCGTGGGAATCACCAGCAGAACGAACACCAGCACGGCCGCGCCGGCATCCAGCCAGATCTGGCGCCGGGGGCCCGCCTGCGAAAACGCCTTGTCCAATGATAGCGTGGCCCAGACCAGAAAAACGGGGAAGTTCGCCAGAAAATAGGCCAATTTGGCCTTCTCACCCCCGCCCACAAAAAAGATATAGGCATAGGAAGACAGAATTCCGCACACCGTGATCAGCATGAGCGTGCTATACAGCGGATCCTCCCGACCGGGGCGCCCGCGACTTCGCCACAAAACCAGTCCTGCTGCGGCAAACACTCCGATCAGAAGAAGAAGCCCAAACACATTGGCTCCTCCAACAAAGAAGGGTAATACCCGGGGACCGACCCAATCAAAGGCCGACCCGATGTGGGCCGAGGGATCTGCAGCGGCTCGCTTCATCTCATAGAGGGCCCGCAAGACCCAGCGAATCATCCCACCCCCCATCACCAGAGCCACCAGCCCCATGGCAAGGGCATGGCGCTTGCGCTCGGCCGCTTTCAGCCCCGACCACCCCGATACGGCCAGCAAAAGTCCCATCATCGCCGCCACCACCCAGACTGACATATGGCTGAGACAGGCCAAAAGCGCCCAAGCAGTCCATTCCACATATTCCCGTGTTTTCAACGAACCCGTTTCCTTCAGGCGGACAATGAAATCGGCGCCGCGCAGCGTCATGCCTGAGGCAAAGAACATCACCAGCACATAGTAGTAGGCTTCTCGGGAATGATAGACATGCAGTGGAATGATCGCCAGCCAGACCCCCAGCAACAGGCCCGCCCCCAGGCCACGACGCCGAATCATCCATCCACAGCAAAACGCCACGGTCAGCCAGCCAATCAAGGCGAACGGTTGTCGGATACTTCCTTCATTCGCCGTCTTCACCTGCCCGGTCAGGCGCGCCCAGACCACGGGAACCGAATCCGCCAGCGGAATCTGATTGAACCACGGGGGGCTGGTCCATAACTTGACTAGAGATTGGTTCTGCGCCGTCCGGGACAGAAACGAAATTTCGTCACTGCGGACCGCCGCCTGCGACAAGTCACTGAAGCGTACCCATCCGGCCAGCATCAACACCGCCGCCAACACCCACAATCCTTTTAACCCGTTTTTCACGCTTTGCCCTTTTTGGTTCGAATGAGACTTGAGTAAATGAGATTCCGTTGCCATATTCAAGACATGAACACACTTTGCATCACGGGCGCAAACGGATTCATCGGCTCGCATGTCGCCCAACAAGCCGCCGAAAAAGGCTATCGTCTTCGTCTCCTGCTGCGAAGCGACCCCCAGCCAGCCGTCCGTAATCTGGACGCTGAAATCTTCCGTGGCGACATCCGCAATGATGCCGACCTGATTCCCTTCCTCGAAGGCGGTGATGCCCTCCTGCATGTGGCCGGCGTCAACACCCCCTCCTCCAGCCAGCGGGACAACATCTTCAGTAGCAATGTCGAAGGCACCCAGCAGATTCTACGGGCGGCCAAAAAAGCTGGAATCCAGCGCATTGTTCACACCGGAAGTACCGCGGCCCTGGGCTGTGCCGGACGCGGCCAGATGAACAACGAAGACACGCCATTCAACCTGTGGAATGCCTCCACCGACTATGAGCGCTCCAAGTATCTGGGAGAAAAAACAGCGCTGGAACTGTTTGCCACCGAAGACATCCCGGTGATGATTGCCCAGCCCGCCGCCGCGGTGGGACCCGGAGACCTGAAACCCACCTATACCGGCAAGCTGATTATTGATTATATCCAACGGTCCCTGCCGGGCTATTTCGACACTCGCCACAATTATGTGGATGTCCGTTCCGTAGCGGCCGGCCATCTGCTGGTGCTGGAAAAGGGTACACTGGGTGAGCGCTATCTGCTCTGCGGAGACGACAACCTGCTTCTTTCCGATTACTTTTCCCTCATCCGGGAGCTGACCGGAGTCGCCCCCCCAAAACTGAAACTGCCCTTGCTGGCGGTATTTCCTCTGGCCTATGCCAATCACCTCACGTTCAAGCTGACCGGCAAAGATCCTCTCATCCGGATCTCGACGGCCAAACGTGCATGGTTCGACCTCTACTACTCCAACGAAAAGGCCAAGGCCCAGCTCGGGTATGCCCCCCGGCCGCTCAAGGATGCCATGCGCGATGAAATTGAGTGGTTCCTGCAAAACGGCAAACTCGATCCCGCCATAGTCAAGCTGCGGGACTGATTCCGTGACCGTTAAAATCACCATGATCGGAGCCGGATGGGTGTGCGAGGCCCGCCATATCCCCGCGCTTCGCCGCATCCCCAATGTCGAAATCGTCGGTATTGTGGATCCCGATGAATCCCGGGCGCGCTCACTGGCCGCCAAATTCAATATCCCCCACTATTCGTCGGCGACTTCTCCCGCAGAGATTCCCTGGTTTGCTGAAACCACCGCGGTCAGCATCAGTCCCCCTCCCCGCTATCACCACGCATGGATGGCGGCCTGTCTCGATCTCGGCAAGGATGTCCTGATTGAAAAACCCATTGCCTTGAGCCGGGAAGAAGTGGCCGATCTGGATGCGCGCGTGCAGAAGAGCGGCGCCATGGTCGCGGTCATGCACAACAATCTCTTCACGCAATCGGCCATCCGGGCACGAAAACTCATTTCGGATGGCTCCATCGGACGCCTGTCCGCCATCCAGATCCGCCTTCTCAACAGCCCCCGGCGCCATCTGCCGAACTGGTACGAAGCCCTCCCCTTCGGACTGCTGTATGACGAGCTCTCCCACTTTCTCTATCTGAGCGACAGCCTGTCTTCAGATCTCCGGATATGCCAGGCCTCGGTCTTTTCCTCTCCCAGCGGAAAGGCCACCCCAGCTCTGGCCACGCTGGAACTTCTCTCCGATGGCTTTCCACTCGCATTTTCGCTGAACTTCGAGTCCCCCGTCTGCGAATGGCATATGACCCTCGTGGGCGAAAAGGGTCTCCTGATTCACGATATTTTCAGAGACAGCCTGCTTCGCCTCCCGGATGACCGGGAACACCGGGCGCTGGACCATTTCCGCACACTGGCGTTTGTGACCCTGGGGACATGGACAGGATTCGTCAACTCCGGCTGGCGCCATCTCACAGGACGACTTGATTTTGGGGTCGGGGAAGTGATGCGCCGTTTTGTTACAGCCTGCGAAACCCGTCAGGCCCCCGAACGCGTGGCCTGGTCCGATGCGAAGCGCGTCTTCGGCCTGTTGCAGGACGCCATCGACGCCCTCACCACCGCTTCCAAGAGATAAACTACAGCCTATTTCTTTTCGACGAGGCCCGCGCCCTTGCCGAGATAGCGCAGCAGCATCACAAATCCGGTCCCATAGCTCGACAGCAGAGACGGGCGGGTCAGGGATTGGCGAAGCAGGCGCGCAATGACATGTGGCTGGAAATAAAAATCTTTAAGCAGACGGTTGACCGCCGCATTCATCTCCGCCTGAGAGAGATCTGGATACTCCATCACCGCGGTCTGTTCGCCCTGCATGGCATAATCCGCCCAATCCTTGGCCTTGAGATATCCTTTTTCTTTCGCCAGCGTGTACAGTTCGGTCCCCACCTGTGGCATGACGGCTGAGGCCTGAATCGTATCCGTATCCAGCTCCTTCACAAACTCCAGCGTCTTGTTCATGCTGGTTTTGGTTTCCCCGGGGAGGCCAATCACCCAGCAGGAGTGTGTATTCAGCTTGGCCTTGCGAGCGGTCTCCACAAACTCCCGCGTCTGCTCGACACGGATGCCCTTCTTCACATTGTCCAGAATTTGCTGGTCTCCGCTTTCCGGCCCGATCAACAGCATACGGCAACCGGAGGCCTTCATCAGCTTCATCAGGTCCAGATCGGCCCAGTCCACGCGCGAGTTGCAGGACCAAGGCATCCGCTTCTTCTGCTTCAGAATCAGTTCACAAATTTCCCGAAGACGAGGACGGAAGGTGGTCAGGGTGTCATCTTCAAAAAAGATTTCCTTGATGGGATAGCGGTCGAAATCTTCAACCATCTCCTCCACCACACGCTCCGGAGAGCAATAGCGATAGCGGCGGCCGTGCATCACCTGCGGCCATTGACAGAAGGTGCATTGATTCGGACAGCCCCGCCCGCTGATCTGGTCCAGGAACGGATAGAGATAGGTGTTGTTACGGTATTTCTTCACATCAAAGAAATGCCAGGGAGGAATCGGAATCTCATCCAGATTCTCAATCGGAGCCCGGGCGGTATTTGCCACGATCTCACCCGCGGCGGTCCGGAAGGTGATCCCCTCGACGGATTCCAGCCCGGTGCCGCCGTCCAATGCCTTCGCCAGCTCGCAGATGGTGAAGTCATATTCACCGCGAGCAATGGAATCGACGGCCCCCTTGGCTTCGATCAGGGTTTCCTTCGGATAGGTGCTCACATGCGGCCCCACCATCACGACATGTGTCTCCGGACTCGCCTCTTTACACATCCGAGCGCACTCGATGTCATTATAGATGGACGGCGTGGTGGCATCCAGCACCAGCAGGCGGGGCTTCCACTCGCCACACCACTTCGCCACATCGCCCAACGAAGCCTCTTCCGCAATAAAATCACGCAAATCGACTTCAAATCCCGCCTGAATGGCTACACCGGCGGCATACGCGAGCCAATCCGGATAGCGTTGGGCACGGGTCCGGTTCACCACCGGCCAGCGCTGACTGCGACAGAAATTCGGCAAAAACGGCGGGCTAATTAGGGCAATTCGCATCTTTTTTCTCCAGCAATCCTTATTTCTCACTCTTTTTCGTGAAAAACTCAATAAATCCAATAAAAACACCCCAAATAATCGTAAAATTCCTCAAAAATGCCATTCCAAGGGCTTTTATAGCGAATTCCTGCCCCCTTTGGGCATTCAGGTTCGTCAAAAAGCCCCAATTAGCCGCCACAACGCCCAAAAACAGCACCGGCAAGATCAGTCCGAGGCCGGTAAAGGCCACTTCAATGAATAATTGCTTTCCATAATGCGTGCGACCGCCATTGACCAAGGAGCGATTCCCCACCAGCATGGGCACTGCATCCTTGGCAAAGCGAAATTGCTGGCCGAGATAACCGGACAGCGTGCTGGCAAAATCGTGATACACGCCATTGTCGGCATCCCACCACAGCTTGTGGTCCCGGGAGACGGTCCAGGAGAACTCCATATCCTCGCTGCTTGCCGCCTGGTACGCCTCCGGGAAACCGCCTTTTTCGAGAAACAGGTCCCGGTCGCACCACAGATTGTTCGAAACCAACGTTTCGACAAATCCATTTCGATCCCGCCGGCGCCACACCAGTTCTTCATGGGCAAACTGTTGAATAAAGATGTCCTGAACAGGCCCCGCATAGCCGCCGCCCCCGCAGCTTACCTGTTTTGCTTCCCGGATTCGCAAGGCCTTCTCGATCCAGTCCGGTGGGACCACGACATCGGAGTCCGTAAAGAACAGTACTTTCCCCACCGCCTCCCGCGCACCCATATTGCGCGCCGCGCCGGCCCCTTTGCGGCCGCCGCTCGACAAGAGCCGGGCCGGTCTCTCCACTAGGTCCGGCGAACCGTCCGTCGACCCATCATCCACCACGATAATTTCCACCCGGGGATGCGTCTGTTTGCGAAGGCTCAGTAAACAGCGCGGAAGGCAGTGCGCGCCGTTATAGACCGGCACAATCACCGTGACCGGAATGGAAGACAGCCGGCCCATCAGTCCGCTTGTGAATCGCGGGTGTCCAGCGCCACCAGATACAGCGGACGGCGCTTGCCCTCTTCAAAGATGCGGCTGACATACTGTCCCAGCATGCCCATGCTCATCAGCTGCACGCCGCCGAGAAACACCATAACCGCAATGATCGAGGCCCAGCCCTTTTCCATGCTGCCCGGATGGATGACCACCTGCACCATGACATAGAAGACCCACAACACGGCGACGAGACAGACCCCCAGTCCCAGCACGGCAATCCAGCGTAGCGGCGATGCCGAGAAGGACGTGATCGCATCAAAGGCCAGTCGCGCACTCTTCCAGACCGGATACTTGGTCTCGCCGGCAAAGCGAGCTGCGCGATCATACTCCACCGAACCCTGCCGATAGCCCACCCAACAGGTCAACCCGCGCATGAAACGATGTAGTTCCCGCATCTCCTTCAGGACATCCACTACGCAACGGTCTACTAACCGGAAATCACCGGCATCCATCGGGATGTTCACCTTCGCCAAACGGCGGAATACCCGATAGAACGAGGCCGCCAGAAACTTCTTCACCCACGTCTCACCCGAACGGCTCCGACGGATCGCATAGACGACATCGGTGCCCTCGCGCCATTTGTCGATGAGCGCGGGAATCACCTCCGGCGGATCCTGCAGGTCGGCATCCATGACCACCACCGCATCCCCGTCCGCCCGGTCCAGCCCCGCCGTAATCGCGAGCTGATGCCCGAAATTTCGCGACAGCCGCAACACCCGGACATGTTCATTGGTCTCGGACTGCGCCATCGCCCATTCGGCGGAACCATCCGTACTGCCATCATCCACCAGCAGCAGCTCCCAGGCCTCGCTCCGCTCGGTAAACACTGCCATCATGCGCTCGAGCAAAACCGGCAGGTTTTCCTTCTCGTTCAGAAACGGCACCACAATCGATATTTTTTGGGCTTGGCTCATAGTGCGGTAATCCTATCTCATTCTTCTTCTGATTCCCAATCCTAATCTTTTAGATCGGTCTTCATTCTCATTTTCGGATTGCCCCCCTCTTCCGCCCCTTGCTAGACTGCCGTCATGAAAGCCATCCCTCTGCCCCGTTGCCTGTCGACCCTCCTTCTAGTCATTGTCCTCAGTGGATGCCAAACTGCCCAGATGCACATTCCCTCCGAGCTTCTCACAAGCATCGAAACCTACCCCTGCATCGGACGAGGCGGCTTCACCCTTTCCGAGCAATTCTCCTTCGGACCCTTCCAGGTCGAGAACGTTCACCGCGGCTGGACCCAAACCACCGCCTGGGGCATCGTCTTCTTCGAGCGCTCCCACACCCGTCAGCAATTTGAATACACTCTGCAGGGGCCCACAGGCGCCCCGTGGCAAGGGCAGGCCGCCACCGGTGTCCGCAAGAGCGACCTCAAAGGGACCGTGGCCGGCGGCGATCTGACCTGGGGCATCGGCTCCGATCAGCACTTCGTTGTCCGCATCGGCCGCGGGGACAAGCCACAAGCCTGGACGCTCGTTCTGGCGGAAGGCAGTGGCGACACCACGCTTGCAGGACAGTTTTCAGACGGACAGGTATCCTATCGCGTCGAAGGCTCCCATAAACTGGCCGGCTCCCCGATCGCTCTGACCGACACCACCGGCTATCTGATCTATCAAGGTCGACTCCTCGTGGCCGCGGTGGATGTCCTCAATGCAGGATCCGTGACCTTCGCACCGGAAGTGACAGTCGCCCAACGGGATTCTCTCGCCGCCGCCGCGGCCGCCCTTCTCCTCTATCAGGACCTCTCACAGGACTGAGTGCCCGTTTCCATCCGCATCCGGACATGAGCTTCAACGTCCTCTTTGAACGCCCCCACTTGCACGTCCGCTTCCATCTGGCCAAGAATCCTCTCACAGATTCCCCGGTCATGGAACCGCCGGACGGTCGGGGCATAGTTCAGGTCAAATGCCCAGGATAGCTGCAGCAGCAAAAAGTCCGCCACCGACTTCGCCTGCTGGATCGATGCGCTTTTCCGGACGCGGATCTCCTGGATAAATTTCGAAGTCGGAGTCCGGTCCAGCGAAATATGGGGCAGCATCTTCGGCAGATCCTGAAATCCGTCCCGCTCGACCGCATCCAGCACAATGCCGAAAATATCCAATTTGTCCGCATCCCGGATCAGACGGACCGAAGCCAGACTGCGAGAGGAAAGACCCGACGGAATCGTCCGCCCGTTGTGGAGGCGGATTCCATCCAGCATCACATCCCGTTCCTCGACCGACCAGGTCGACAGCCACCCCTCCTGCCGAACCACCTCCCAGCCGCGCTCTCCGTGATTCACGGAAACCGCATCGGAAAAAGTTTCGAAATCTGCAAATTGGGAAAATCGGCCGACATCATGCAGGAAGCCCAGCGCCTCCGCGGCATACTGCCCGGAGAGACTCCAACCCAGATCCTCGCTCAGAGCCCGGGCTTCAACAGCCACCCGGTCACAGTGATCAGCCTTCAGGCGAAGCAGAGGATGAAGGTTCTTACCCGCCTCTGCAAATCCGTTTACATACTGATTAAACTGCTCCTGAATGCGGGTAAATTCCTCTGCGGTCATAAGTGCTTCCCTTCGGCATCCAGTTCCCTCCGGCCCAGTCCTGTTTCCATCCAATCTGATCCTTGAATATTCATCGGAGGATAATCGTACGCCCCCTTCCCAACCCGTCAAGCGCCTCCTCACCGCCCGTTTCAACCCGCCGCTGTGACACCGGACAAAATGTCACACCCGGGCCGCTCCTTTTGTCCCAAGGCCCGCACGGACCCAGCCGAACCCAACACTCCGGAAATCATATTTTTGAATGCCCGCGGGCGAAACGGAAACAATTTTCAAATGATTCCCCGACTTGGCACGCCCCCTGCTTCATAGAAACTCGCCATGACAGAGAGCGCACAAAACCCAAAACCGACCGGAGAGCACAAGTTGCTTCGCTGGGTCTTCATTTTGCAGATTGTGATTCTGGCCTGGCTCGCCAAAAACCACTTTGACGGGGCATTCAACCGCGGCAGCCACACTGACACCCCCGCGGTCGCAACCGTACCGGACACTCCTTCCTCCTTGGAGTCGAATGTACCGAATGCCCCGTCATTCTTTTCTCACCCGTTCACCTCGCCCCTGCAGTCCTTCCGCTCGCGCAGGCTGTCACATCCCGCCAGCCGCATGCGCGCGGAAATGGCTCAGATGATGTCTCAGGCCAACCGGGCCTTTTCGGATTTCGATTCCGTCTTCGGAACTGATGCCGCGTGGGCCTCCTTGCCGGCGTCACCGACCATGAACATGAGGGAGGAAGACGATGCCTATGAACTCTCCCTGACCCTGCCGGACGCGGATCCGGATTCGCTGGACATCCGCCTCAAGGGGCGGATTCTCAGCATTGCCTCCCGACAGGACACCCGGACCGCCGGGTCCAGTTCATCCCACAATTTCAACACCCGACTGATGCTGCCCGGCCCCGTCGATGAAGAAACCCCCTTAGACATTACAAACGACAACCATTGCATCCGGATCCGGATTGCCAAGCCTGCCGCGGCCCCTGCGGCCCCAAACCCATAGGAGTGCCCCATGAGTGACACCGGAATCACAGCCATCAACGAAAAGGTCAAAGAAGAGAGCGTCTTCGTCGCCGCCCTGCGAGGCGAACTCGAAAAGGTCATCATCGGCCAGCGCTATCTGCTCGACCGTCTCATCATCGGCCTGCTGGCCAACGGCCATCTTCTCCTCGAAGGCGTGCCCGGTCTGGCCAAGACCCTGGCGGTCAAAACCCTGGCCGATGCGCTGAATACGTCCTTCAGCCGCATCCAGTTCACGCCGGATCTGCTGCCGGCCGATCTCATCGGCACCCAGGTCTACAACCCCAAGACCGGGGATTTCGGCACGCGGAAAGGCCCCGTCTTTGCCAACATCATCCTCGCAGATGAAATCAACCGGGCCCCGGCCAAGGTGCAATCCGCGCTGCTGGAAGCCATGCAAGAGCGGCAGGTCACCCTCGGCCAGGAAACCTTTCCCTTGCCCAATCCCTTCCTGGTTCTGGCCACCCAGAACCCCATCGAGCAGGAAGGCACCTATCCGCTCCCTGAAGCGCAGGTGGACCGGTTCATGCTCAAACTGGTTATCGACTATCCCACTCTCGACGAAGAGCGCCGGATCCTGGATGCCAATGCCCGAACCGATGTGGTCCACACCGTCCAGTCGGTCGTGGAACCAGAAACCATCCTCCGGGCCCGAAAGGTGGTCGACGAGATCTATGTGGATGACAAAATCAAGGACTACATCCTCTCCATCGTCTTCGCGACGCGCGATCCGATGGCCTACAACCTCACCGCGCTGCAGGATAATATCCGGTACGGGGCTTCGCCGCGCGCCACTCTCTATTTGACGCTCGCTGCCAAAGCCCATGCCTTCTTGCAGGGCCGCGGCTATGTGACCCCGCAGGATGTGAAGTCCATCGCCCCCGATGTGCTCCGTCACCGCGTCATCCCCTCCTTCGAGGCGGAAGCCGAGGAACTGACGGCGGACAAGATTGTGACAACCCTCCTCAACGAACTGCCCGTGCCATAAGAAGGAGACAGAAGTCAGAATGTTGAACTGAGAACTGAACCCAGGAAATCAACAGGGGAGAAAAGACATGAAAACAGCCACCGAACCAATGAGACCGAAAGTGCAGGACATAGATTCCAAGTATGCAATCCGGATTGCCATGTGGGAACGGGTTGGAGGCGGGGTATTCCCCAGTCCGACCCAGATCGAAGCCTTACGGAAAGAACTGAATCAACAGCACCCCTGCCTACTCCATTCTGAGTCCTGAATACTGACTACTGAATACTGACTACTTTCCCATGATTCCCCGAGAAACACTTAAAAAGATTCGACGCATCGAGATCCGCACCCGACGCGCGGTCCAGGACGTGTTTGCTGGACGCTACCATTCCGTCTTCAAGGGACAGGGCATGGAGTTCCAGGAAGTCCGAGAATATGTACCGGGCGACGACATCCGCTCCATCGACTGGAATGTCACCGCCCGAACCGGCGTCCCGTTCATCAAAAAGTTCACGGAAGAGCGCGAACTCACCGTCATGCTGCTGGTGGACATCTCCGCATCCAACCGATTCGGCTCCACCACGCAGCTCAAACGTGATCTCGTCGCTGAGATTGCCGCCCTGCTAGCGTTCTCCGCCATCAGCAACCATGATCGCGTCGGATTGATTCTCTTCAGCGATCATGTCGAAAAGCATATCCCCCCAGCGAAAGGTCCGACCCACGTCCTGCGCGTCATCTCCGAAATCCTCTCGGCAAAACCGACCTCACACGGCACCAACCTGGAACCCGCGCTGAAATATCTCAACCGCGTGACCCGCCGGCGCACGGTCTCCTTCCTGATTTCCGACTTCATCGCGCCTCCCTGTGAGCAGACCCTGCGCATCACCGCCCGTCGGCACGACCTCGTTAGTTTTGTCATCGGTGACAAACGCGAAAGCGAACTGCCCTCCGTGGGCCTCATCGATTTTGAAGATCCCGAGACCGGCCAGCGTCTCACGCTGGACACGTCCTATGCGCCGACGCGCCGCGCCCTACTCGAACGCCAGACGGCACGCCGCGAAAGCCTCCTGAAGCAACTGCGCGGCGCCCGCTCCGACACCATTGAACTGAATGCCGGTGAATCCTATGACCGGGAACTGGCCCGGTTCTTCCGCCAGCGGGAGAAACGGCGATGAGACGGGTGTTCACCCATTTAGCGGCGGCACATAGAGTTTTCCATGGTATGGAAAAATGTTTCGCAATTTTTCCACAGTATGGAAAAAATGTTTCCACAGTATGGAAACTTTTACCGCTGCTGCTTCTGTTGGCACTGGCCGGCTGTTCCAAGCCCGAGCCGCAGCTGCCCACACTGAAGGACGGCCAAAATGCCTCTATCTCCGGCGAAATCTCGACCGAGAAAATACGGATCGGGGATCCGGTTCAACTCACCCTGACCGCGATCCATCGGGAGGGAACCACCGTCGCCTTTCCAGATATTGCCGAGGGCAAAGAGATCGTTATCCGCGAAGCAACGATTGACACCGAGCTGCTGCCCAACGGCCTGCAGCGCACCCGGGACACCATCGAACTGACCTCGATGAGCATCACGAATCATGTGCTGGGTGAAAAAGCCTCCATTTTGGTCTCCACACCCAATGGCATCGAAACCAATGCTTATCCGTTCTTTTCTCTGGAAGTGGTCTCGTCACTGGCCCCGGGCGAGACCGATCCCCGCCCCGCCAAAACCGGTTTGGCCCGCTGGCCGGCGCCCCCATCCTTCTGGGGATGGATTGCCGCAGGGGTGATCGGGCTGCTCGCCGTGATTTTCTTTGGCATCCGCAAATTTTTGAGCACCCCGCGCACGATTCTGCATATGCCGGCGGTCATTCCCCCCTATCAGATCGCTCTGGAGGCGCTGGCAAATCTGCGAGCCCAGGGCTGGATCGAAACCGGTGAGGTCGAACCGTTCTATATGGCCCTCTCGGGGATTGTCCGCCGCTATCTGGAGGCCCGCTTCCACCTGCGTGCGCCGGAACGCACCACCGAAGAATTCATTCGTGACGCTCTCCATGCGAAGTCCCTGTCCGATACGCATCGCGATCTGGTGGCCGGGTTCCTGGAGCAGAGCGATCTGGTGAAGTTTGCCCGGCACACCCCCGGTCCGACAGATATGCAGAACGGCCTCGATTCCGCTGAGTGCCTCGTTCGGGAAACGATGCCGGTCCAGGCCTCTACGACTCCGGCCGAAGCCGACTCCTTTGGAGGTTCGGTATGATGTCCCTGCAGTATCCATTTCTCCTCCTTCTCCTGCTTCTGGTTCCCCTGGCGGTCTGGCTGCGATATGCCCGGCGACGACGTGCCCCGTTGACCTTCTCGGATGGCAACGCCCTTAAAGATCTGCCGAGGCCGCCCTGGATGGCCCTGCGCTGGCTCCCCCCGGCACTCTTTGCCGTCGGGCTGGCGCTGCTCATTATCGCGGCCGCCCGCCCCCGGAAAGGCATGAGTGAATCCCGGGTCGAGACCGAGGGCGTCGATATCGTCCTGCTGGTAGACACCTCCACCTCCATGCGGAATGAAGATTTCTCCACGACCCTCAAGCGGATGGATCGACTCGGGGCGGCCAAAGAGGTCATGGCGCCCTTCATTCAGGCCCGCCCGGATGACCGACTGGGAATCGTGGCGTTTGCCGCGATGCCCTACACGATTGCCCCCCTCACCACCGATCACGCCTGGCTTCTGCTTCAGATGGATCGCCTGCAAACGGGCATACTGGAAGACGGCACGGCGATTGGCGATGCCATTGCCTCAGGTGTGAACCGCCTGCGTGATTCCTCGGCGAAGAGCAAGGTCGTGATTCTGCTGACGGACGGCATTCACAATGCCGGACGGATGACACCTCAGGATGCCGCGCAGGCTGCGGCGGCGCTGGGCATCAAGGTCTACACCATCGGGGCAGGTTCAGATCAGCCGCAACGGGGCGGCATCTTCGGCTTTGCCCAAATGGGAGCCGAAATCGATGAAGTCACACTGAAGAAAATTGCGGAAATCACCGATGCGGAATATTTCCGGGCGACAGATCTGAAGAGCCTGGAGAAGATTTATCAGCAGATTGACGATCTGGAAAAGACGAAGATCGAACTGGATCAATACACGAGTTATGAAGAACGGTTCACGCTGTTCCTGACGCTGGGATTTCTCTGCCTTGCGCTGGAACTGCTGCTGAGCTACAGCCGCCTGGGGAAATTGCCATGAAGTGGGGACATCCCGAAATCCTGATTTGGCTCCTGCTGGTGATTCCGCTGGGCTGGCTGCTTTTCGTTCTATTACGGCGGCGACGGGCGGCTCTGTCGCAGCTGGTGGATCCCTCCATGCTGCCGGTGCTGGCGCCCCGCTGGAATCCGAATCGGGCCAAGGGCCGACTCCTGCTGCGTCTGTTGGCACTGGTGATGATCGGCCTGGCACTGGCCCGGCCCCAATGGGGGTTCCATTGGGAAGAGGTCCGGCGCAAGGGACTGGATCTCATCGTGGTCCTCGACACCTCCCGGTCGATGCTGGCCTCCGACATCAAACCCTCCCGCCTGCAACAGGCCAAGTGGGGGATCCGTGACCTGCTGCGCAATCTGAAGGGGGATCGCGTTGGGCTGATTCCCTTCGCCGGGTCCTCCGTTCTGCAGTGCCCCCTGACCATTGACTATGCGGCTTTCGCCATGACTCTCGACGATGTCTATTCCGGCATGATTCCACGCGGGGGAACCGCCATCGAACAAGCGCTCCGAACCGCCATCGATGCGTTTCCTGAAGAGTCGACCGCCGATCATGTCATCCTGCTGATCACAGACGGCGAAGATCATGAAGGGGATGCGCTTTCCCTCCTGCCCGAGCTGAAGGAAAAGAATATCCGCGTCTATTCCATAGGGATCGGCACGCTGGAAGGTGAAATGGTGCCCTCGGGTGACGATAAAGGAGCCTATTTCAAAGATCGGCAGGGCCAGATTGTCAAAACAGCATTGAAGGAAGATACCCTCCAGAAACTGGCGCTGGGCACGGGGGGCACCTATGCGCGTTCGGCGCCGGGCGACACAGGCCTGGAACGGATGTTTAATGAGAGCATCGATAATCTCAAGCGGTCCGAACAGGAGTCGCGGACCGCCCGGATCTTTGAAGAACGGTTTGTCTGGCCGATTGCCATCGCCCTTCTGCTGCTGGCCTGGGAAGCTCTGCTCAGCGACCGCCGCAAAGCCCTTCCTGAGGAGGACCCCAAATGAAGCGCCTGCTGATCCATCTTGCCGCGGCCTCGCTCATGCTGACCGCCGCCCGTGCGGAGGAGAGCGCCCGGAGCTCCTTTGATGCGGGTCTGAAGGTCTTTGCAACCAGTAATTTCCCGGCCGCCAGCAATGCCTTCCTGGAGGCCGCCGCGGCCGCGCCGGCGGAAAAGCTGGATCCAGCTGCCGCCTTCTATAATGCCGCACTGGCTGCGAATGAGGCGGACGATGCCGCGGCCGCAGCTGACCTGTTTGCCCGGGCCGCCACCAGCAGCGACCTACAACTTCAGGCAAAGGCCTATTACAACCGGGGAAACACCCTCTTTCAGCAGTCCGGCGGTCCCACAAGCCCCCTTCCCCCCGCCACACCGATGCCTGCACCGGCTTTGGAAGCCGCCGGTGACTCCATCGGGGAAGCCATCCAGATGTATGAAAACGCCATTGCGCTGAACCCGGCAGATGAGGATGCCAAAGCAAACTATGAGCTTGCTGTCCTGAAGCAGCAGCAGATCCAGCAACAACAGAAGGACCAACAGAAGCAGGATCAGAAGGATCAAAAGCAACAAGAGGATCAGAAACAAGATCAGAAGCAGCAGGACCAGAAACAGGATCAACAGCAGCAGAATCAACAGGATAAAAAACAGAACCAACAGGCGCAACAGGCGCAGCAGAACAAACCACAACAACAAGGAAAGGAGTCGCCTATCGAACAAGAAAAACCCTCCGAACAAATGACGCCCGAAGAAGCAACGATGATGCTGGATGCGATGAAGGCGCAAGAGCAATCCCAGCGCGACCAGCTTCATCCCTTCTTCGGACGTCCTGTCCCCGTGGAAAAAGACTGGTAGAGTAAGTGAACCTCGCTACAGTGTGTGACGGATGAAGCGTAGAACCTCACATGTAATCCTTCTGCTTGGCCTGGCCGTCGCCGGGCTGCTGGCGCTTCCGGTTGCGGCGTCCGCCGTGGATGTCTCTTTTCAAGTTCAGCCCCTGTTGATGAACCTGGGTGAAACCGCGACCGCCAGCCTCACCTTTCATGGCGTCCGCTCCGCGCCCGGAGTGGAGTTCCCTCCGATTTCCGGGTTGCAGATCACCGGAAGGGGACAACAGATGCAGTTTGGAACGGAGGGCACCAAAGTCACCCAAAGCTATACTATCTTTCCCAAGAAAGCGGGCACCTACACGATCGGGCCCTATCAGCTGGATTTTCAGGGGGAGCAGCTAACCATTCCTGCGGTGACCTTTGAGGTGCGAACCCCGAAAGGAAATTCCGAAGCCAGCACCAATGAAATGATTTTTGCGCGAATCGATCTGCCGAAGAAATCACCGACTATTCATCAAGTCTTTGATATCACCCTCAGCCTGTATTTTCTGCCGAATGTCCAACTGGCCCCGCAAATCAATCTGGTGGGCGGCTTCCCGGAATCGGGCTTCATCCTCGGAAATTTTGAAGAGTTGCAATCGATTCGGGAGGAAGTGGATGGGCAACTCTATACACTTCGTCGCTTCCGGGCCCGGGCCCGGGCCCTCACAGCCGGAACCTTCCATCTAGAGCCGGCCCTTCGGGTGGGCATTGTGGACCGGAATGCCCGGCCCAACCAGGACCCCTTCTCCGGATTTTTCAATGACCCCTTCCGGCGCCAGGCCTCCACCCCCCTCCGGGTCGCCGCCCCGCCATCCAGTATCACGATCCGTCCCGTCCCCAAGGAAGACCGTCCGGCCGATTATGCCGGAGCCGTCGGCCACTTCCAATTTTCGATGGATGTACGGCCACGGAACCTGAAGGTCGGAGAACCGATCACCGTCAGCCTGCAGCTCCGGGGGACCGGAAATATCGCTTCCACCATTCCACCCTCCTATCAGGACAGCGACAGGTTCAAGGCCTATGAGGCACGTCAGGTAGGCGACATCCCGGACCGGGCAGCCGAGAAGGGAAGCAAAACCTTTGAGCAGGTTGTCATCCCCCGAACGGATGCGCTCAAAGAACTCCCCGCCCTTCAGTTCTCTTTCTACAACCCTGAAGCCATGCGATATGAAACCGTCTCCGCCGGACCGTTCCCGCTGACCGTTCATCCTTCCGATAACGGATCCGACGCCCTGCTCCTGCAGGTGCCCGGTCAAGATCGTGTGGGCGGGAAGGCCTTGATTCTAGGCACAGACATTATTTATCTGAAACCCGCTCCGACCCGCTGGCTGTCTCCGACGACACGCCCGGCATCCCGCTGGCTGAAAGTGGGCGTATATGTTTTGGCTCCACTCGCCTTGCTGGGGTTGATTGCGGCCACCCATCGTCGGCAGCGCCTGGCAAGCGATATCGCACTGGCACGCCGGCAAAAGGCTCCCCGCAGCGCACGAACAAACCTTCGAAAAGCGGAAGCCGCCCTGAAGCAGGATCCGACCGCTGGGAGTGTCTTCACGCCGCTGACGGCCGCGGCACTGGACTACTTCGGCCACCGCCTCAATCTCCCCCCTGGAGCGGTGGATGCCTCTCTAATCCTGGATAAACTGCAGGCCGCCCATGCCGAGAGCGCCATGCTGGAGCAGTGGAAGAACTTCTTCGCCCTCTCCGATCAGATTCATTATTCAACGCCGCCGAACCTTTCGAAAGAGCAACTATCCGGATGGGTCCCCATCATGGCCAGCCTCCTCCGGCAGGCAGAAAGGATCCGCCTGTGAAAGGATTGAACGCACAGATTGCCCTGGTCCTGCTCCTTTTCCTCGCCCTGTGTGCCAGCGGGATGGCGGCGGGGACCCCGGACTATACCCGGACCTTTGTCGAAGCCTCGAAGGCCTATGATGAAAACCGCCTCCCGGCGGCCATTGCCGACTGGGAGTCCCTTGTAAAGGAAGGACAGGTTCTGCCGGCCGTTCTCTTCAACCTCGGCAATGCGTATTATCGGAATGGCGATCTAGGTGAGGCCATACGGGCCTACCGCCATGCGCAAACGCTCGCGCCCCGCGATCCGGATATTCGGGCCAACCTCGGGTTCGCCGCCCAGACGGCCGGCATCACCCTGCCTGCGCGGAATCCCTTGATGGCCAAACTGCTGGAACTCTCACAGTCCGAGTGGGCACAGTTCGCCTCCATTTGTTACTGGGTTCTGTTCGGGGTGCTGGCGGCATGGATTGCCTTCCCCCGCTTCGGATTCGCCCTGCGGCCGCTTGCCGGCGGCATAACCCTTCTTCTTCTTCTGGCTCTCGCCGGTCTATGGGCACAGCACAGACTGCGCGCCACCCCGGAATGTGTCGTGATGAGTGAAGGCCAAAAGGTACTTTCCAGTCCCCTGGAGTCTGCCACACCCATTCTGGCGATTCCAGAAGGGGCTATCGTCCGGCAGGTGGACCAGCATGGGGCCTGGGTCG
>Ga0075121_1000629_pt1 | contig 24020 bp, 16 predicted proteins | sample AntAceMetag02UKG_FD_69793 | JGI IMG/M metagenome (GOLD analysis project Ga0075121, IMG submission 69793) | Saline lake microbial communities from Ace Lake, Antarctica - Antarctic Ace Lake Metagenome 02UKG | ecosystem: Environmental > Aquatic > Non-marine Saline and Alkaline > Saline | place... | reverse complement strand
TTTTGTTTCAATCCTTTCTCTTCTGGATATTAGTTCTTAAACTTTTAGATCTGGAAAAGGATTTTGAAGAATCCAACGGTTTCAATCCTTTCTCTTCTGGATATTAGTTCTTAAACCCGTCAATAAAGCTAAAAATAATAGGGATATGGCACTATACACCATACCCAGATACTACTTTTCGTCGCTCCGAACTGTATTTTTCGGGCTAAAGACACAAACTTTTCACTCTCAGATTCTAATGAACACCTCTATATGACTAAAAAGAACCGCAATATTTACCTGTCAATCAATAAATTCGCCTCAGATTCCACATAAATTCCGGTAAGTACAATCATTGCACTTTGATTTCACCTTTGTAGACTTCGGGAAGTAATTTAGTTCAATCACCTCAAACATGTCACGGATTATCTTCTTAGCTTCTGTTTTCAGTTTATCTGTTACTTCCAGTTCCACCAGTTTATTCTTACTTCTCACATACACCAGATAAGCTTTCTCGACAACCTGATCATAATTCTCCTCGATCATCAAAGCATACAGCGTCTGTTGGATTTTCAGTGTTTTATATATTCTCTCATCCCAGAAAGCGAATTTATAGTCTAAAGGTGCAGCTTTACCATCCTTAAGAAAAAGCACTTCATCAACTTTTCCCACCAGATGCATTTTCCGGGAAGTAAGATAAACTTCCTGCTGTTTATCTACAACTCCAATTCTGTTTCGCAGATATTCCTTATTTAGAACCAGTTTCAGGTTATGAATATCTCTTCCTTTATTAACCAGTTTTCGCCTCTGCTCATGCTGATGAATATTGAGCACTTTCATATAATAGATAAACCTGGGACAATAAAGATACTCTATCACCTCAGAAGGAGTAATAAAAACGAATTCCTCATTAATTACCGGTTCTATCAACTTACAATTATTCATTTCTATTTTCACAAAAAAAGTGCCTTCACTTCATCAGTGATCAAGTCTTTATCAAATGCCTGACCCAGTAGTACACATTGATCAAAATCATCTCTGCTCATGGGAAATATATATACAGAATCAACATCTTCATCAATCAAATCTTCGATAATCGTGCGCAATTCCCTTCGTTGTGCTTTATCAAGATCGCCTAAAAATACCGAATACTGCACTCGGTAAATTCCTGCTTCTTTGCATGCTTTGGCAATCTTATTCCTTGTTTTGTTTTTAGGTATATCATACATGACCCAGGTTAGCATATTACTCCCTTAGTGTTAATAATAAAATATAACAACCAATTGCTACAACTCCTCACATCTTCTAATCTTCTCACCCTCTTATCTTCACACACTATTCACTTCTTACCAATCAACTGATTAGCAAATTTATGAGCATCAGCCTGGATACGAGAAATGATCTTCATATTTTTATTACCATAGCGTTCTATTTTATCAAAATATTCCATTAATTGAGGAACTAATATCTTTTTGCCTTCATCATTCAAAGTCACGCCTTGATTGATCTCATCATAATGTGCCTCATTGATCTTTCTCCGCGAAAATAGATAAAATACCGGCTTCTCAACCAATATCCGATAAGGTTCGATGAAATCATAAACTAACGACTTCTTATTATAATTATCCGTATGCAAAAGCCCAATATAAGGGTCTAACCCAGCAATCACCAAAGCTCGTTCCACTTTACCATACAATATCCCATACCCATAATTAAGGCAGGCATTAAACACATCCTTTGCCGGACGACTGCTCCTGCCCCGATAGCGATATTTATCAGGTAATAATAATGATATTAAGGAAAAATAAATCCTCGCACTATTGCCTTCCAATCCCATGATCCTGCCCATATTAGCATTCAAACTACCGCTTACGTCCTGTAATTGATTATGCAGTAAGCCAATTTTAGCAATTTCACCCGATAAACTATCCTTTACTCCTGGACGTTTATCTAATAGCTCTTCCAGAAATTCTGCCTGATTTTCAAGTTTTTGACCTACCCATTGCTTCACATAACCCAGACCCGCATCATTTGCATAAATCTCCAGCAATCTTCGCCTGATAAATGTAGAACTACCCATACGTGGAAACCAGATACGACCATAAGGATCACCATACTGATCCAGAAATAGAATATCAATATTATATTCCAATGCCAGTTGAATAGCGTCAGTAGTTATCTGAGCAGCATTAGATATCACAATAGAAGATACACGAGCAGCAGAAATACTCTTCTTCTCATCGCCAATCTTCACCTCAAACATACTCCCACGTTTATGAAGATATGTCCCGTAAGTATTTAAGTATAATTCCATGATAAAGTATTTTTACCACATTTGCAAATTTACTATTTCTTTTTTAGGTATCTTTAAAAAACCTATATCCTCATCATAGGCATATTTAGCTTGAAATTTATATGATAAGTATTTAATCGGATAATCAGGATTACTATCTATCTCTTCAGCAGGCTGAAGATAATGTCTATAAATTTCTAATTCTTGCGGGTACAATGAAATCGTAAATGGTAATAATTCATATTTTAGCTTTTCTATTTTCAATTGAATCTGATCTTTTATCTTTCTATCAGGTTCTTTTAATAATTTTCTTTTTTGACAAATCAACTCATCCATATTTTTTTGAGCGTCCTTAGTTCTCAATATGTAAATACTTTCCTTACCTTCATCATTTATTAATTTGAATTTATTAACTGGAGTCTGCTCCCTGATTTCAGTGTCATAATTCAATTCCTTTATGGCTTTGATTATCTTTTTTGATTCGCTGCTGAATTTTAGCTTACTAAAATATTCAATTGATAGTTTATAAAAGTCCTTACTTAGATATTCCTGTTCAGATAAAATATCTCTAACTGATTGGATTACGAATTTTTTATAGATATTGCTATTATTTAAGTCAAACAAGAACATTTTACCATTCCCTAATCCATATTCACCATTCCGATTACACCTTCCAGCAACTTGAACGATAGAATCAAGCGGACCAAAATCTCTGAATACATACTCAAAGCTTAAATCAACTCCTGCTTCAATCAATTGCGTCGAAACCACAATGACTTTTTCTTTTGTTCTTAATAATTCTCTTACTTGATCAATTTTTATTATCCTGTCATAAGGAAGAAGATTTGTTGTTAAATATATTAAAGTATAATCAGAGTGTAATTCACGGAGTTGCTCATACATGTATTTTGCCATCTTTTTTGTATTCATCACAATCAAGGCATTATTCCCTAAAAACAAATTTCCAAAGTCGTCTATTAATTCATCAATATCATTCACATCATTTAATCTTGTTAAGCTTACTCTATTAAATATCTCTGAATGCATATAAAATTCCGAATTTGTCAATTCAACTATATCCTCCTTTTCAATTATCTCCGGCTGAGTTGCGGTTATCAATAAGAAATATATTCCAAATTTCTTACCCAATACTTGAAATGTTTCCCTAAGTAACCTATAATAATCTGGATCAATATTCTGTACTTCATCAAGTATAATAATGGAATTGACAATATTGTGAAATTTCTTCAGTGATCTGTTACGGTAGCCGATTACAGCATAAAATAACTGAACAAAAGTTGTTACAACATAAGTTGATTTCCAGGATTCCACAAAAAGTACATCATCATGATAATCCTTCAAAGTCTTCTTGTCTTCATCCAATCTATTATTTATTATTTTTGGATTCTGATAATGGTGTTTCAACAAATATCGATTAGGTCTTCTCTGATATTTATCTCCTTTACTGAAACTAAGTATTTTATCAAATTCTTTGTAATTCTGATCTATGATTGATGTATAAGGTAGACAATAGATTATTCGAGCATTTCGCTCTGGTAACAGTTTACGCAGCTTATTCGCGAATACCATGCAGCCAAATGTTTTTCCTATCCCAGTAGGAGAAGTGATACTATAAAAATGATTCTCTGGTCTGATCGCTGCATTATTATAAATTTCTTCTAAAAATCTATTCCTTAATTTATTAAGAGGAATATCAGGATTAAATTTATCAAAATCTTTGTCCCGACGATCATTTATATAAGAAAATATGTCATCTTCTTCCTCTTCCAGATTCCCATTGAAATATTCATTATCCAATCTCGCAGCATCACTTTTATCATTATCAATTAACAATGAAAATATATAATTCGTCAGAAAAAATAACTCAATCTCGTTCCCATCTGCTAATTCCTCATAATCATCTATAAATTCTTCTGCTATTTCACTAAATTTTTTTACTATAATCCCTCTTATATATCCAGTATCTAATCCATGCTTGCTATATAGATCGGATAATACCTCTAAACCATACTGCTTGATATTATCAAACTGCTCTGTTAATAACCTGTAATTTATATAATCATTGCTAATATCAAAGGAACTCAAATTACCATGATGACGTAATACTACTTGAAAGGCAATATATGCCAGCAACCCATCTTCTAACTCATGCAAAACTATATTATATGTTACTATTGCTGATATCAAACTGTGATGCGTATAGTTGGAACCTTTCCTTTCCCCGCGTAGATATTCCTGAAACCAGGTAGTTGCTTTGCCAAAATCATGCATTAAACCAATTATTTCTACCAGTCTAATTAATATTGGTTTTGAAAAAATTAATTCCAGGCTGTGCCTTCTCACTTCTTCAACCATTAGACTGCTTACATTTTCCAAATGCTCGATTAACAGCTTTTCAGCATAGCCTTCTTCTGCAGGATGAGATAGCATTTTTCTCCCGATTTTAACCCCCTTTCCGATGTTTCAATCTAATAAAATGATATTATGCTGCCGCCTATTTTATAACAGTTCTTGAATTCTCCTGTCAGTCGTTGACCTGTTTTCTCAAATATCACATCTTTTACTGTTATTGGCTCTCGTCCTACTAAACCCCGCGTCTCTATTTTCCTGAAATCAATTGGTATTTGATCGGTTAATAATTGAATATTACTTGTCAAGTCCATCTCAGAAATATTCTCTTTCAAGCACATGGTATCTACTCTATCAGAAGTTACCAGATATTCAATTTCTTCACGTTTATATAAGTGTATTTCACTGATTTCTGCCTTGAATTGCCGCTGCCCTAAATAGACACCATATCCATAATTACCAACAGATAATGCTCCTTCAAGTTCTCTCATCATCTCATTTTTAGATTTACCACCAATATAGATTATATATTCGATCATTCCTCCAGGAGGACCCATTAATAACTCAATCTTGCACTGCGAATGCTGAAACTTACCCTTTCCCGAGGTAATTAATTGATAGTATTTGCTATGAAGATTATTCAAAGAATGAGTCTGTTTGCGAATCACTAATCCTTGAGGTATCTGAACAGAAATGCTTAAATTTTCTTCTGACATCAGATCATAATATTCGTCTCTGGGTATTTTGAGAATGGAAGCTAACATGCCAATAATAGCAGTGCGTGGAGGAATTAGATAGGATAAAGATGAAGAATTAGTGTAAAACTTGCTGTAATGCCCAAATTTTCCTGAAAGCTTGAAAGAGATTATCCTTTCAATTCTATTATCCATTACTTCTCCCTATATTGTTAATTCTGTGATTTTACCTTCAAACTCTTTCTGGAATTCATCCCAGTCTTTTATTTGAAATTTATCATCCTTCCATACAATTATTTTGTTTAATTTGTGATCTTTCAAATACTCCGTCAAAGCTCCAATAGCTAATTGATAATCCTCAGTACTTCTTACATTGAACTTGTTCTCTATCTTATATTCCAAACTTAGGTATTCACGCAAGTCTTTAAGTAACTTTTCTTTATCACTCAGTTCTACCCGAATATATAATCTGGGAGTCTGACCTATCTTTGATCTTGTCCGCGCAAGTGGTATGGCTTTTACTATTGCCTCATCAAATCCTGCAATATCCTCTTGAGTCAAATTTGTTCCATCTGTAGTATAGGCATTAATACTGCCATTAAATGCTATTAATGAATACTTTACCCTGAAATCTTTGCCAACTCCTTCGCCAGAACTAAAGCTTGATGTTATCGTAGAACTTTCATTTATCTCCACTGGATTTAAAGAATAACCCCAATTAAACTGCACCGGTCCTACTAAATGCGTGTTTGCTCCACTGGAAGCGAATACTGCCCCAAATAGCCTGACATCTATTAAATCTGTATATTCCATTTTTTTTGCCTTGAGTTGTTTCCCTCGTTCTTCGGCTTTCGCAGCTTTATTTGTTACGAATATTTCCTGCTTTTTCACTGTTTCATAATAATCGCGTATATACCTCTTTAACCTGACATCACTTACCAGATTTGTATCTGTATCATAATCCATCCGAGGTTTGTTCTCATTATCCATGTCACCATTCGGATTAGTCATCTTTGCATCGTAGATAAATAATATCTCACTATTTCTTTCAACTTTCATCTTCTTCCTCCCTTGTTTTGTTTTCACCCTTTTCTCTTTTCTCTTTGCCATACTTTATTCCCAGGTAATCTTGATATGATAATCCTGTTAATATATAAAAAACTACTTCGTCATTCTTTAATCCAGAATTTTCTATATTTTGCAATCTGTCTGTGATGTTTCCCCAGATATCTTGTCTGAGATATTTTAAATCCTTTTTATAAATCTCCGCAAACTCTCTTACCTGATTAAAAAAATTCGGTACCCGCCTTACATTCATTCCAGTTAAATTCATCTTTCTCAGTATATTAGATTTCTTATCTCTTTGAGCATATTTGATTCTGGATATTATTGTTCCTAATAAAAACAAACCTTGTCGATAGTAATTATCTCCGTAAATCTCTGCATGGGTATTAAAAAAATCAGTGTATTCTTCCTGATTTATCTCCGTTACTGCATTACCTGGCTTCATAGCTTCTCCTTCTCGTATTTGATTGATCTCATTAAACACCGCTAATCCTAAAACCATCTTGAATGGTGATAAATTATCCATTTTATCTCGGTGCATCCTTTTCTTATAAATTGCTACAAAATTACTGATCAATTCATTATAACTCGATTTTCTGTCACATAAAAATCGATCCAGAAACTCTACTAATTTGCGACCCAATACTTTGTAATCCGGATTCTTTGGTTCTGAATACCAGGACGGAAAAAGGTAATTTCTCATGTCTTCTAAAGTTAAGCTGTTATTACCAGTTTTATGTTCCAGCAAATCTAAATCATATTTCTCTGATATACTATCAAATTTCGCTAATTTATCTAATAAAGATAATAGCTCTACATTAGATATCAACCTTAATATATCAAACTGCTGAGAACCTAAAGGATGATAATAAAACATGATATCAAAAGTTAATTTCTTTTTATTAGATGCTTTTAATATTGCCTTTAACTTGTTAATATCATCCTTATAATTTCGCTTTGTTGTTTTCAATATCTCGATTATTTTCTTATATAAAGATATATCGATATTATCACCTACATCTTTCGGTATCAAATATACCGTCATATCAAATAAATAATCCCGCAAGTCACTCTCTACTGTCTTCATCCCCGTAAGTACTTCTATAAGGCAATCTTCGCAGATGGAAAACGACTTATAAGCGTTTGTGTTAGAAACATTCTCAAAGTTTAGGGGATTAGTTGTACCATAAAACTTCATTAACAAAGGGATGTCCTGGATTATTTCTTTTTCACTTTGGCAGATATGACAATACTTCTGCCCCTTACCCCTCTCAATTGAAAATCTTTTAACTAAATCATAGTAACAGAGATTTATATAATCTGCTGCGTATTTGCCATTTTCATATTCTAGGATAGTTTCTCCATTAAAAGTAACAATATATATTGAAGAAAATTTATCAAGGCTCTTAGATTCCCGATTGTAAAATATCTTGTTCAGCAACCTGTAATAGATATCCTCAGTATTTGGATTTTTGCCTGGCTTACACTTTGACTGTTCTGATCCAAATATTTCTCCAAATACCTTCCTCTGAGCTGGCTCTAATTTATTTTCATCTAAAGATATTCCCTCTTCATTTTGATAAAATTCATCAAATATCTTGGCTAAAAGAAGTAAATACTCATTACTGATATTATTCTCAAACCACTTAGATGACTTCTTTTTACTCTTTTTATCTTTTATATATTCAATTGACCCTTGAAATGTTGCACTAATAAAAGTTCCTAAATTATTCGTCATTAGAAACTTTTTACTATCGCCTGGATTAGCGAGACCAAACGCAAATATACTCTCCCGATGATCCCGAGAGAGTTCTATTTCAGATAATCTGAATTCAAAAACGCCTTTCTCAAGATCAAAATTTAAGCAGATAGCTCTGCCACCGAGTAACGCCTTTTCATTTTTATCAGTCTTTGCTCTGGGAACTTTTGATAGATTATCTAAAAGTAATTTTCGTTTATCAGCTTCTATACTCATATTATAATATCCAGCTTTCTCTAATACACTATGACCCAATAATCTAAAACTATTTATCATCCTTCCTCCTCTACTCTCTCCACTACCCCAAATCCTCGCGCACTTTGTTTACCAATGCCCAAATATTGCGGTATCTTGAAATTGGTTGTGAATTCTCCCGTGAAACAGACCATTTTACGGTTTTTGAAGTTCACTAATTTTTCTTTGAAATAACCTTCAACTTTCACGTTCTCGATGTCTTCTATCCAATAACCAAAACCTTTACATAATGACTTTAAATTCTCCCGCAAAAGTAATTTCAAGAATTGCTGCTGCTCTACTTTGTTCTTCTCGCGATATAAAATGTAATTATCCTGATTTAGAGCCATCCAGGGTGAAGCAAACCGGTAACTGATAAATTCTTCACATTCACCCAGTTCCTGCTCCTTCAGCATTATCTCTTTTTCAGGTAATTGATATTTCCGCTCATTAATGATCAGTTCATCAAGTTCAAAGAAAAGGCTTTTTATCAATTCTATTCCCTCTTTAATTCCGATCAAGGCAGGATGTCCTTTAATTACGCGATATTGGATTACAGGATATTTATAAGAAAAACTGCCATCAGGAAGATGATTATGAAATTCAATATTTTCTGAAAAATGTCTTGAGAAAAACCCCCGTAACTTAGGCAAATCTGAAACGTTAAACCCTACTGTTGTAAACTCAAGTTTTATCATCTTTATTAACAATTTCCACCTCACTTCATCTTGTTTGTATAGAACCTTAATAGGTCTTGTTTTTATTTTCTGTCAAGTTAAATATTACATTTCTATCTGTTCGCAAACCGAGACTGTTCAATTCTCACCAGCCAAACCTTGGGAAGTTCTAAAGAAATCATTGCGAAGGTGCAAGACCATTCGCAAGGTCACAGAAATATCAATAAATTTCACCAGTTCTCTCATAAAACACATGTATATCCCCGTCAAGATAGCAGAATTTAGGAGAAACAACAAAGTACAATCTAAACAAAAAAATGTCAGTACTGCTTTGTTGTTCCACTTCTAAGGTGGTTTGAGGGGATTATGGATGAGTGATGTTTCTGGAAATGCGATTATGAGGTGGTTTAGTGAAATTTTGGCAAGTAATTTTTAGTAGGGAGAGATATTTTATCAAGAGAATTAGCTGAAATTGAGCAAAATTAAAGAAAAGTTAAGTTACAAGCAGTAAAATGTCTGCAACTGATATATACGATAGATATAAAGTGAAGAGCTGTTTATTTTTGCAGTTCGTAAAATTCCACGCGGCGATTTAGTGCTCTACCTGCGGGGGTGGAATTCGTGGCAACAGGATTCTGATGTCCCATAGCAGAAGTCACCAGTCTGGTGGGTGCAATCCCTCTATCCACCAGCATTTGTTTAACAGCCATAGAACGTTTTTTGGACATTCTCAGATTGACTGAATCAGATCCGGTATTATCAGTAAAACCTCTGATCTCTAAAACCAGATCAGGATTCTTTTTCATTGCTTCCGCAACGTATTTAATGACATCTTTGGAAGAACTTGTCGGTTTGATACTATTAAATTGAAAAGTTACCGCATCAATATTAACCAGATCCACATGCTCGATAACACCACGGCCAAATTTAATTACCAGTTCCAGCCCCAGTTCAGTAATATTATCAGGAGATTCACCATCTCCCAGCAGATTATCTGTATCACCGAATATTAATGCTCTTTTATAATTGAGATTTATTGAGACATGTTCGCTTAGTCTATTTTCCAGTCCAATGCCAGCAAAAGCATAGAGATTATTATACTTTTTATCATAATTAAAATCATCCGCTTCCGAAGCATCTTCATTTGTAACCTGCCACTGCATATTGCCGAGTCCAACTTTTAGAAATGGGTTCGATCCTAAATTTGGCAGCAGATTGTAGCGGAAAGCAAAATCAAAGTTAATTATCTCTGTATCAGCATTAAGGATGCTGGCCGAAGTCCAGGCAGTAAATCCTGAGGTTTCAGAATCGCTGGGAGAAGTTTTTCCATAATTACCAGAAAGTTCCAGGGCAAAATTAGGAGTATAATTATATCCTATTCTCCCGCCAAAATTAAATTTTGCAATAGAACCTGGGGCATCATTTCCTGCCAGGCGGAAAAGATTGATATTTATACTGGTATAATAAGGATATTTTTTCATCTGATAGCGCGTAGCAGCAGAAAGTGATGATATCAACATAAAAACTATAATAAAGACCAAATACTTTTTCATAACTTTCCTTCCTCAAACAGATATTTCAGGCGTTTTATAATTGCCTGATGATGATCACCCTCCCAGTAAATATGTCCGCAAAACCTGCAGATCATGAAACGGGAGTTATGTGTCAACACATACTCAGGTACAAAGTTGATTATTTTTTTTTTATCAATCTCGTAAAGTATTTTATTACATAATGAGCATCTGGAGAAAATTATCGAAGGATCAAATTTTAAAATTGATCTGATTTCAAGTAATTGTTGATCTACATGGACTGCTCTTATCCGGATGATATGATTATCTGTTTTCTGCTTTGATTCACCAATGGATCTGGTGAGTATGATCCTGTTCTCACGGGCAGCTATCCGGCACAAATTGTGAAAGCTGATCTGATTATAAATAGCAGCGTCATAACCAAGTAAGCGAAGATCGCGAGCAAGTTTAGAAAGATTTTCTCTAAGCAGAAAGCGTGGGAGTTTGGTTTCCTTTGTCAATCTCGTGAACCTCTTAAGATCACCAGACGCAGGAACTGGGCGAGAGCTATAGTTGAACCAAGATTAGCGGTGGGCACCAGTCCTCCCAGAATTTTTACCGGCATGTGATCAGTGAAATTTTCCAGTTTCAAAGAATTCTGTTATTTCGGGAATATTGGCATCTTCTACAGCTTCAAGGCTGCCATGATAAAGCATCTTTCCTTTATGTAAGAAAATAATGGAATCAGCAATTCTATGGATACTGGCAAGCTCATGAGTTACTATCACAATTGCCATATTGAGTTTTTCTTTAAGATTAAGTATTAATCTATCCAGATCAGCACTGGTGATAGGATCCAGCCCGGCAGAAGGTTCATCGCAAAAGAGCAGATCAGGATCAAGTGCAATAGCTCTTGCCAGGGCAACCCGCTTTTTCATACCGCCAGAAAGTTCAGAAGGTTTCAGGTATTTTGCATAAGCCAGATTAACCAGTTCCAATTTAAGATTAATTATCCTGTCTTTGATAACGTCAGGCAATTTAGTATGCTGCTCAAGGGGGATAGCCAGATTCTCAGCAACCGAGATAGAATTCAGCAGAGCTCCTCCCTGAAAAAGAACACCAATCTTTTTGAGGATCAAATTATATTCTGGTTCATCCATAGTAGTGATTTCCTGATCAAATATCTTCACACTGCCAGAATACGGTTCGTATAAGCGGAGAATATTTTTAAGCAGGGTAGTTTTTCCGCAACCGCTGCTGCCCAGAATTACAGTAATTTCTCCAGCTTTGATATCGACACTAATATCATTAAGTACGGTTCTTTCACCGTATTTGGCGACCAGGTTTCTTACTTCAATTATATTTTTTTCCATTTTAATAATAAAATATCAAGCTGTTAATTGCGTCCAGCACGATTATCCAGAATATGGAGGCAACCACAGATGCAGTGGTTACTTTTCCCACGCCTTCTGCTCCACCCTTCACATTCAATCCGTAATACACGCCTATTATCACGATCACCCAGGAGAATACTATGCTCTTGCCAATGGCAATACTGAAATCCCTTAATGAGGATATAGCAAATACTCTTGACCAGAAAAGTCCTGGGGCAATATTAAGATAATAAGTTCCGATTATCGCTCCGCCCAGCACTCCAACAAACATCGATAACGTCACCAGAAGCGGCATGCAGATGGTCATGGCATGAAATTTGGGAACCACTATAAATCTGATAGGGTTCAATGCCATCATCTTTAGCGCGTCAATCTCTTCAGTCACGGTCATTGTGGCAATTTCTGAGGCAATTGCAGAGCCACTTCTGCCGGAAACCATGATCGCAGTAAGCATTGGTCCCATCTCAGTGATCATGGTAACGGAAATCAGGTCAGCCAGATATATATCAGCGCCAAACTGATGAAGTTGTGCTGCAGATTGCAAGGACAGGATCAATCCGAGAATAAATGACAACAGCCCAATAATCGGAATGGCATCTATTCCTATCAGAAGCATCTGCTGAGCAACAGAATCTTTCCTTTGACCTTTATGATTAAAAATACCCACTACAGACCAGTATAAAATATCGGAAACCAGATACATCACCTCTTTAGATCGCTCCAGGGTTTTGAATATCAGGTCTCCAGTATTCTCAAAAAAACCAGGTTGAACAGGTTCAACGATCTCTTCGTCAAGATCACTTTTAAAGGCCTGGAGAGTAAATTCTATTTCAGAAGATATATTTATAAATTCAGCATTTTTAAATTGAGAATGGAGATATTCTATGAATACCACGCCAGAACTGTCAATTCTCTCAACCTGGGCAAAATCAAAAGATTTCAGTTCTTTGGTATTCTGTTTATCAAGCTGCTGCATTATAAGATGAATCGTCTCTTTATTAAGAGGCTCCTCAAAGATCACAGTTTTCTCAGAAATATTCATGATTTAGCGTAATAGATAGGTAAACCGTAAAAATAGACTTTGCTGGGTGGAAATATAATCTTCCAGGGCATCAGATTCTCGAGTATAGAACTTCAGTCGATAATCCAGGGAAATATATTTGAATAATTTCACATTTAGGATATTCTCAATATCCATAGTATAATTCTTATCTGCTGCAAATGGGAAAAGGAAATCTGCTGTCAGAGAGTAATTAATATTTCCTAAAATCTGCAAATCACCAACCATTGAGGCTTCGATTCCTTCATAATAACTCGATTCTTCTTCAGAATATACTTTATATGTGATATCTGTGTCAGGATCTATCCAGTCTGTGGAATATGAGTAAACATCATTACGAAGATCCTGTCTGGCTCCCAGACCGACCCTAAGATTCATATCAGATCTGGCAGTATTTAAGAACTGGAAATTCAAACCAAATCCCTCTTTAAGTGTCATAGGGAAGAAGGAAGGACTTGTCTCAACGGAACTTACATTAGAAAGAGAATCGACAAAAGTGCCGTCTGTGTTATTTTTAATATAATTAACATCATAAACCTGTACGGGGAAGAAGTGAGTATTCAAATCAAATCTGCCATATAAACCAAAAGCGGAAAAAACATTATAGATCACAGTATTTTTGGCATCAAAATCATCCAGATCCACCCGGAATTGATCGTAATCCTCATCTTTATTAGTTCCTATTTCAATCAGGTTTTTAAGGGAATACTTAAGTCTTCCTTTCTCATAATAAGCAGAATTATCGAGCTGAGCATTCATATTGATTGTTAGCTGAGTATCGTTTTTATTTTCGGAATTATCTGTATTCAGGTTGATATTCACATGGATTGCACTACTTAAATTCCAGTTAGTATCTTTCCTCTGATCATCATCCTCATTGATCACACCAGCGCCAATTAGGGTATAAAGTCCGGTATTTTCCTCTTCTTCCACGATTAGGGAAAGTCTTTGACTGTATCCTTCCAAAACCTCTATAGTTGTGAAATCACGATAAGTATTAAATGATTCATTGTTGAGAGTTACCTTATACGTGCCAGGTTTCAGTACCCATACTGTTGATTTTTCACCAAGATTGACGTCAGCAGGATAATCGATTCCATAATCAAATCCGTCTGCATTATCATAAATTGTGTAACTGACTTTGGCATAGTTTCTCTGCTCATCCATCACATCAACGATCAGGCAACCCCAGTCAGGTTCCACGTTATAACGCCAGCGAGGTTTAACATCTATCCGTTGAGACATACTGCGAGATCCTTGCTGAGAGCCATATTCCACGGTATATGTACCTTCTGGAAGAGGTACTTCCCCACCCATGCGAGCCATTTTCAGGTTATTACCCATTTTATCTTTTACATAATAATAAGGTTCATTATCTTCTCCACTAAGATTTGGGAAATAAACTAAACCAATACCACCTTCATCGACCACTGTACTATCACCCAACACCTGGGCTGAATAATCTATCTGGTCATATCTGGAAGCAAGGCTTTCTTCAATTTGAGATTCTTCCTGAAAGTCAGTAAATTCATTAAGGATTTTAACAATGAAATTATTAGATTCCTCCAGGATCATATCATTTACTTTCTGAACAAAAGCCTCCACATCATCCTTTTCAATTCTTGCAGTGCGGTCAATACTGTAATTTAGATCCACATCGGGGCAATCTTTAGCTCCTTCCAGCATATTGATCATTGAGAATTCAATATTAAGATGTGCTTCAGAAAGAAATGCGGTTTCATATATCTCCAGATTATTTATGGTGATAATCACTTGATAATTTGGATTTTCTATTAACATATCACGATTGACACTTTCAAAAATACCGTATTTTTCCAGACGTGTGCTGAACAGGTCAGGAATAGCGTCTTGAAGCCTGATTCCCCAAAGTCTATAATTCATATATCTAATCTGGGGGCCATAATGTCTTTTCACAATCTGTTTTCTGGTATAGGTTTGCGAAATCCGGGCATCCTGTACCATCACAGAATAGGGAAGAGGTGTATCCTGGAAAAGGTCTGTCCTTTCATTATTATCGTTGTAATCAAAAATATAGTATCTCTTTTCAATCATTTCACTGACGGAACATCCCACCAGCAATATCGTGATCATAATAACTAAAAAAATAATCCTGCTATTTTTCATAATTCCATCCTGTTTTAATTACGACCGCCTCTCAGCAGTATGGTTGGGTCTTCTGATATTCTCCGGGAGAAGTCTTCCAGATAATCAGCTACTTCCCGCATAGAACTTATCGTATCAAGTAGATCCTGTTGACTCCTTATAATAGTAAGGTCAATCTTCGAAACAGTAGAATTGATCTGACGGACAGTCAAATTCATTTGATCGATCAATTCTGCGATCTCAAGATCATTAAGTTCAGATGAAATATCTTTAAAGTTGATCAACATCGTATCTATCGTTCCAGATTGAATTATTGAATTGAACCTTGCTAAAATTTCATTTGAAGTGTGCAGTAATTCTGTAAGTTCAGCAGTAGTGCTGTCCAGATTCACAACAATATTATTAATAGGTTCCCGGTTTGCAATAAGTATAGTATCTACGCTGGTAAGAATGGAAGAAATCCGATCCTGATTATCAGAATCTGTGATCTCGAGGATGTTATTCATGATCAATTCCAGTTTTTCCGCCATCACCTCAGCTTTACCGGAGATATTATCAAGTATTGATATACCTGGCAATATCTCACTGCCCGGTTTCAGTAACAGCGTTTCATTACTACCCCCAGTCAGTTCCACAATTTTTAAGCCTGTGATCCCAACCAGCACAAGATGTGCCTCGGTATCTGTTTTAACTGGTGTACCTTCTGTCACGCTGATTTTTACTCTCACTTTTGTAACATCATCAGGAACTATTTTGATCTCTTCCACCTTTCCGATCTCAATTCCATGATAGCGTACCTGACCACCTACCTGCAAGCCATTTACTGAAACATCCGAATAGGTTATGTAGTAATAATCCCAGCTCTCCATAAGTTTATCACCGGCAATAAATATTAATGCAGCTATCAGTAAAGCGGAGAGCAAGGTGATAAATATGCCTAACCGTACTTTTTGAGCGCGTCCTACCATATTTTCTCCCGTTCCCATTTCAGGGCGGTTTATTCTCACATCAGTTCTTTTTATCCTTCCTCAATCACTCGTTGTCAAGAAAAAGATTTTTTTCTGGTATAACTTACGCCTTAGAAAATGATTTCCACCCACATTGAAAGACTGAAAGTTGTGAGCTTATTATTAGTTTTATTATTATTATTTATTTTATATTCGCTGGTTAATCCTGCCGTAATGCTCTTGGAAAAATTATAAGAGATCTGAGGTCTGACGCTGATATTCATCTGATCATCAGTTTTTTCGGTGTCATTATCATAACCTTTTCGCGTGCCAAAGCTTTTACTGTAAGATACATTCATGCTCAAAGTTGCTTCATTTTTTATATAGAACCGTTTTTTCATCAAGGGTATTTTCAATCCTTTCTCAGCTGAAAATGACCAGCTCAAATCTGCTGTAGCTGACTGATTGGTAGAGGTATTGATGATATCACCCTGCTGCTGAAATTGAGTGGTCATTGATTCTGAATGATTCAAATTTATCCGGGAGGTTATATCTTGTACCCAGTTCCCCTGCCATGATAATAAAGGACTGAAATTTATTGCCTGCTCTTCTGATGTTGGTTCATCCCAGTTTACAATTCCTGTCTGTTTATTAGTAAGAGAATAGCTCGATGAAAGAGAGCTGCTCTTTAAAATATCACCAATACCCAGCAGATTTTGAAAATCGCTTAAGGTTACTCGCACATTTGGGAAATTTGTGGTTATAGTTTGTGTTGTTGAACTGGTATATTTCTGAGTGATCTGCCAGTCAAAACTTAAACTGGTGGTCAGATTTTTCCAGATAGGAAATCCTGATGTTATATTCAAGGAATTGCTGTCCTGACGCATGGTGATTTCTTTATCAACTATTGCACCCGTACTGTCTTCTGTATCTTCTTCTGTGAGAATATGAGGTAATCCCAACTGATATTCCCATGAGGGGCGTTCATACATATCATCATAATCTGTACTGTAGCTGTTATCAAAATCAATGCTAAGATTCTCAAGACCACCGATATATTTCACAAATTCCTTTACCATATTAATTTTTGGTCTGGGAGTTTCCTCATCTTCTACTTCTTTTCCCTCTTCATCTCCCTCAACGTCTTCTTTTCCTTTCTCCTCAAGTCCAGTTTTATCCTCTTCTTCCGGGAAAGTAAGTTCTTTTTCTCTTTCAGGCAGATCAGGGAATTCATCACCTTTGAAATCATTTAAAATTTCCTCTTTGGTTTTTTCCCCTTGCTTTTCTTCCTCCTGAGTTTCAGAATTCTGAGGTGAAGTTTTTCCTTCGTTATTATCAGGAGCATCGGTCCACACCCAATTCACAAAATTCATCATCAGATCATGATTCTTGAGGGTTAGTCGTGTACCAAAATCTCTATCAACTCCACCTTCATAGTAAAAATCATCATCATCACTATTATAGGTAGTCTTTCTGGTTTTATCAGAATATTTTATTTTCAAAGTGGAACTATAAGAAAAAATATTAGTCAGATATTTAGGATTATACGCCAGATTTATTGTCTGATCACGGTTTTTTTCGGATCCTATATTATAATCCTGCCAATATTTTTCTAGCAGCATATCCCTTGTTGTTTTCAGGCTGTAATCTGCGCTGAAATCACTCAGAAGATCGTATTTTACAGTAGATGATGTGGTTAAGGTTTTAGTATTGATTACATTGGACTGTGGTTCCCAACGAGCGCTGTCACCTGTGGTAGTCCAGCGCCACCGTCTGCCATCTGGTAATTCTGCTTTATATGTTAAGCTATTATTATAAGATTGAGGGATCAAATAAAGCTTATAATTCCCAAATAGGGTTACTCCCACTTTGTCCTTGGGGATGCTAAGTTTATAAGCATGTTTCACCTGATAGGTCAAAGTAGTATCAGTAGTTGTCGGTTTCACATCATATTTTTTCTCTATATAACCGCTCAAAGTGGTTGTTTTAAAGGTTTTATCCACAAATCCATTCCACAATTTTGAGGTGGTACTCGGTGATTTATTAAGTCCCAGCGTCAAATCTGCCCGATATTTTAAATAGTCGGTCTGCTCCCTTTCCTTATCTACATCATTCAGGTATTCCCACAAAATATCACTATTATACATGAAACGGGCTACTTTATGACTTTGCTGACGGCTTAGCGCCAAAGGTATGTTTAAACCCCATTGAGCAGGGAAAAATTTGTGTAGATTCAAGGTACTATTAATATTCAATGTCTGGATTTCTTCTCTATTGGCAACTGTTTTTGTACGATTTGCATTGTTCTGGAAATTATCTGTTTTCCACTCGGTATTAATATCCACGGTACCAAAATCTGCCATTTGCAGATTTACTGTTCCTCTGGCAGCATATCCCACATCATTATAAGGTTCAGCTACTCTGATATCATCAAAATACAGCAATCCAGAATAAGGTTCTGAATCCTCAGGTGGAATTTCAATTCCCAGGCTCATCTCTCTGATATTGCTCAAAGTTGGTTCTTTATGCCTTTCTATTTTCATATCACCACTGTAATAATAACTATAATAATTATCTACTTCAACAAAAGAGCTATCGCTCAGATCAGGTGATTTCAAGTATGTTAACTGAGAAAAATCAAGATCAACATTGATCCAGTTATCATTGTCCATCTCACCCAGATAGTCATCACTGCTTAAGGGATAATTTATTTCATAATAATTCAGGGAATCCGCTCCAATTCTGATCACCAGATCATGAGGTAGATCACTGGAAACATTCTGAGGCTTCTCTGAATACACCCAGAATCTGATGCTGTTATAGTTAAGCAGATTATATGAATCCTGAAATTTTTGTCGCACCAGTCCATGATGTCCTGGCAGCAGATTAGTGTATTCAATTGTCAGGGATTGCTCCAGGGTTTCTTCACCACTTTCCTTAACAACTGATCCTGGTGCTGGTGTATAGTGCAGGCTTTTTTGATTATCGATAATACCTTCCTGCATCTTTTCACGGTTATTCTCCAGATCAAATTCGCTAAGGATATTTTCATTCTCATCCCTGATATAATTTGATTCCCATTTATTTCCGATCACATCCACATTCACGATCTTCACTCTTGCTTCTTCTTCTACTTCAAACCACACCCTGGCAAAACTGATCCTCTCCAGATCGGGAGATATGTTACTATTACTCACTTCTCTGTAAAATTCACTGTCATCTACCGGTATTCGGTATAAATACCAGCCATTATAGACATTTTCCAGAAAAGTAGTATCCCTCAGAGTAACTGAATACTCAAAATACACATCTGAATCATTCAACTCACCGTTATTATCAAGATCTTCAGTATCCAGTTTCTTATTACCTTCAGTACCATTGATCAGGGGATAATCACCTTCATCATCCTGATCTGCATCGTAGTTATCCTGAGGATCATCACCAGATTCACCATCAGGAATGCCATCCAATCCAATATCCTCATTTACATCATCATAATCATCAAGCTGACCATCAGAGACTCCACCATTTTTACCGTCCTCAGTATTAAGCACTCCTTCGCCTCCAAAATCTGTATAATAATCTTCGTTGATATCACCCAGATCAACATGCATAATAACTGGTGCCTGATTCTGGTGTAAACTGTCCACCTTGACCAGTACTTCCAGAAATTTCTTGGAAGAAAAATCCAACTGATTACCAACAAATTTCATTACTCCACCCCAATAACGGTTATTTACTCCGGGATTATGAAGATCGGGGGGATCAAGCTTTAATGCTAAAATCTGGATTTCTTCATCTTCTTCATTGCTGGTTAATGATTCTGGGTCATAAACATCTTTACGATATATATTTTGTGGATTATACCAATTAGAATGTGCCTTTGCCACATTTATATCATATGGTTTTGATGCAAGTGACCACCCGGAACGAACTACTCCCATGGGAAAGCTCTCCAATATAGCTTCCATATCATCAATATATGCTTCTTCAGGATTATCTGGATTACCATATACTTTCGGTAAGCTCATTGCCACTTCTCCGCTTATGGTTATTCGTGAATCCTCATCTGTTGCTAAAAGTGGCAGCCAATCAATGAACTTGGTGAGATAGGGCAGCTCATATTCCAACCTGCTGTCCACAGCACTCAGGATCAAAGTTTTATTTTCATTACCGATTTTCGGATGATCGTCGTCTACCTTTTCATCCTGATAGACAAATGTAGCCCCGATATTAAAATTGTCATTATAATCCCAGTCCGCTCGAAAGCCCGCCAGAGTTTTAGTGTCGATTGCAAAGGCTGGTTTATAATTATATGTAATATTCAAAATTGCGTCAGGATCACGCGCTTCAGCAATCAGAAAAGTTATAATCCCAAATTCATAATCTACTATATAATCTACATTTTCTACTAATTCCCGCTGAGTAGCTCCCTCACCAAGTTCGACCGTCACACTTCCAGGTAAAATGTTCATCTGATCAAGTGACACCTGATCACGGCTGCTTTCTCCTTTTACTGAGATATGCATATGAATATCATCAAATTGCACATAAACGGGATCCTTTTCATATATGATCCCATCTCCAACTCCTCTAAAAGGTTCCAGATAGGCAAATATGAGATAGCCTGAGGCAAGAGACATGGTTTCATCTTCTCCATTAACCACACCATCGCCATTCGTATCTAATCTCAGATATTCATTATAACTCGAGCCTGATGGTAATGGTGATGAATATTCCGCTGGACAGGTTGTGGTCTGAGTTCCGTCAGCAGAAAGATCATCAAACACAAATAGATTAAATCCTTCACTCTGGTAATTAGAATCAAATTTATAAATATTTCTGGCTGTCAGTTTCCAGTATTCAGGATCTTCTTCATATGTCTGATTACTCTTTTTGAGTAATTTTACTTCTACTGGATTTGCTGAAGTATTTCCTACATTTGTTCCGTCTGGCAGTTGATAGCCAACTCCTATCGCATAAGTCCTGGTCATTGAACGGTTGATGAAAAGCAGCCCCGTATCATAATCGAATGTGTAATCAGTCCCTTCTATTAACTGAGTGAAACTATACAGATCGTCTAAATTTGGAAAATTTGGATCATCTATATCTAATCCATCAAGAGTAACATTTTCATTAGCACTGGTTCCGTCATCCATATATATCTTCAAGGTTCCTGGCACTGGAAGTAGCTCATCTGCCCCTGGCTTCATTATCCATCTACCGGCATTTGTACGGATAGCATTACCTTCCCAGCCTGCGGGATAATCTACTCCAGCTACCTCTGTATCTCCTGATTCACCATATAAAGTGTATAAATTTGCTGGATCTGTGATGAAATAGAATTTACGTAATTCATAACTCTCGCTCCAATGTATTGTGGAATCTGATTTTGAGCTACCGGTCCAGGTCTGCTGGTCTTTTTGCGCTTCATCTTTTCCCAGAATCGCAGTCACATGAAGATTACCAAATTCCATCTCGCTTTTCACACCGAAAAGTCCCTCTGATGACGCTGAATAACTTATATATTGCGAGCCAGTTAATGAAAGTGCTATATTTCCACCTTCTATGCTTTTGATCACTTCATCTTCTGTACCTTCATAACTTATTTCCACTACATCAGGATTGGAATTAAAGTCATCATCAGTGCTCGATTGATGACTCACATTAACGTGAATTTTTTCACCGATCATTCCCCGCAGACGCAAAACCAGATCCTGCTTCATGGTAAGATCAAAATCAGTGTTACTGCCTGATTCATCAGTAGTACGGTTGCTCTCACTGCTGCTGCCACCGATAGTGATCTTTTCGCTGCCATCAAGACTCAAGCTTCCCGCCTGATTTCCCAGCAAGCCTCTCACGATCTTGGATTTACGGGCTGCTGCCGGTAGCTTAAAAATATATTCGCCTATTAAACCCGAACCGCTGCTCCGCTCTTTCTCCGCCAGAAGCTCTTTACTGTTCTCAAACATCTCAGAGCGAAATATCTGCCGGAAATTCTGATTAAAATATCTCTGATAACTCATGCCATGACGTGGGTAAAGACCTTTTATCAACCCCCAGCTAACCACCAGATAAACTATTTCCTTTTCCAAATCAACTTCTACTTCTGTGCGGGTTTTCATTTCACGAAAGATTATTGCATCATTGCGCACCATACTCATACCTTTTGGTATCTTCAAAATATTGATTTCACAATCTTCTATTTTGGGTGCACCTTTTAAATAGTATTTAATCGGAAATGTATTACCTTGCAAGCTGCCTGTGATCAATAAGGCAAATATGATTAAAAGCCAGCTCATGCGCTGACTTGAATTAATCTGTAGTTTTCTGCTTTGTTCTCTCAAAAATTCCACACCTTTTCCCAGTTAATGAGGTATATAACATACCATTATTGCTTTTCATCCTGACTTTAATACTGGTTCAGGGCTGCAACCGCTCACAAATCAACGCCAGCCCATCCAGTGTTAAAGTCTCATCCACAACTTCAATTAATTCCGAATAACTTGAAACTAACTTAGCAATTCCGCCTGTCGATACCACCTTTATGGGATTTAGTGTGTGGAATTCATCGCGCAATTGCGAAATGAACCCATCTATCATCAGAGCATGACCCCTGATTATTCCTGATAACATGGCTTCCCGGGTACTTGTGCCCAGAAGCCCAAATTCCTCTCCAAAATCTACACCCGTCAATTGTGCTGCCTTGCTCACAAGACCCTCAGCCGAGGTTTGCAGTCCCGGGCAGATGATCGTGCCATAAAAATGACGATTACTACCCACTAACTGGATCGTTGTTGCTGATCCAAAATCACAAACCACACAATTAGTGCTATATTTCTCAATTGCTGCAAAAGCGTCAACAAGCAAATCTGCTCCGATATAGGAAGGGTCTGATACTGGATAGGTGAGACCCAGATCAGTGGCACTGGTAACATTGAGCAATCGGCAGCCTATATGACGCTCGATAACCTCCCGGAATACTCCGCTCAAACGAGGCACCACGCAGGACATGGCAGCAATATCTGTCTCAGAAAAATCTATTTTTGCATCATGTCCCAGGCTGGAGATGATACTCCAGTATTCATCTGCTGTTCGCTTCCGATTACTCTCTATTCGCCAGAATAATTTTTGTTCCCCAGCATAAACTCCTACTACAGTATGAGTGTTACCTATATCAATTACAACCTTTTGCATTTTCATTAGGGTTAAAAAAGTTTAGTAGTATATTTATAGTCAAGCTTTTGTTTCTCTTTTAATGATTATTGATTATGGGGTTTTTTCACTTTTATAGGAGTTATGTGACCTATAAGACCTATATTCGGCATACGTCCCACAGTGAATTGGCAGATTATGCTATAATACGTGAGAAACGTTATAATATAAAAATAGTACTATAAAGATGTTTAATTGAGCTTAAATATGAGATTAGTACACTTGTAACCCACAGGGAACCAACAGGGAGGGTACAGGAGGGTAAGGGAAGGACTGAATCTGGTGGTAAGATATTGTGTTTAAAAGAGATATATTATGAATTGGGGCAATGAGGCTGAAAATGAGTAAATGGAACATCTGATACATACTGGAGTTGATAGTAAAAGAATAATCTTATCATAGAACTGGTGTATAATGAAGCCACGGATTACACGGATATGCACGGATAATGTAATGTAAGATATTTTAAGCAACGAACAAGACGAACAAAACGAACTGATTAATAAAGAGCGGGGAATGAAAGATTCTTTAATTGCTGCTGAGTTGTGGGCAGGGGAAAGGTATTGAGTTAAGATGTGAATGCAGATTGACTTAAGACTGGGCTGGGATTATAAATTCCAGGCTGTAATTGGTGATAACTGACCGTCCTCAAGTCATTTCGATGAGTACATCGCCATAACTCGATAACTTAGCTGGG
>Ga0075121_1000625_pt1 | contig 24272 bp, 22 predicted proteins | sample AntAceMetag02UKG_FD_69793 | JGI IMG/M metagenome (GOLD analysis project Ga0075121, IMG submission 69793) | Saline lake microbial communities from Ace Lake, Antarctica - Antarctic Ace Lake Metagenome 02UKG | ecosystem: Environmental > Aquatic > Non-marine Saline and Alkaline > Saline | place... | reverse complement strand
ACTATTATTCTGACAATATTAGTACATATTTAGAGTATAAGCTTTTAGAAGATACCACAGCTACTTTTGATATAGGCTACCATGATTATAGATACGGGTTACCTGGGGCATTGTACGATACTGACATAGGAAATGGTTATTCAAGAAGGGATACAAAATATCCTGATGATCACGCATCAATGGAAGACTCCTATTACAACTTAGGCCTGGAGCATAGTTTTGATGATACCGCCAAAGTGGTATTAACGGCAAATTTTCGGAATAAAAACGGAAGAGATAATTGGCATAGTTCAAATCAGTATATAGATAGAAGTATTCAGAGTAAAGGATTGCGAGCAGAATTTTTTAAAAGCCTCGATATTTTTAATCTGCCAAATGACTTAATTGTGGGTATAGATTTATATCATGCTGATTTTTCTGCTGACTTAGATTATCCTTCGTGGATAGATGATTGGACAGATATTGATAGAGATACTAGGGCTATTTTTATGCAGAATGAATTGAGTATCTCTAGTAAGGCAAAAATTGTTTTTGGTGCCAGACGTCAAAAAGAGAAGCTTACATTTGATTACACACCTAGGACAGGTACAGTTGTAGATGATAAGGTTGAGTTTAGCGAAGAGGCTTATGAGTTTGGCTTAAACTATCGCTGGAAAGAAAAAACAAACACTTTCCTGCATTTTGCTCGTGGTTTTAGAGTTCCTAAGACCGATGAATATTTCAGTGTTTGGGCTTCGCCCCCTGTTAATCAAGATCTTTTAACTCAGCGCTCTAAGAGTTTAACAGCTGGAATTAATTCGCAGCTAAATGAAAAAGCAAATTTTGATTTTAATATATTTTATATGCAGATAGATAATGAACTTTACTGGGATCCAATTGTAAGTTCTAATACCACCTACGAAGGGACAAAAAGACTTGGTTTTGATTCAGGTTTTAATTTCAATCCTTTTGAGAATCTACTAGTAAATTGTTTCTATACTTATGTAGATGCTCAGTATAGAAAAGGAGATTATAAGGGCAAGAAGTTTTCTATGGTTCCAGAACATAGCTTTAAGGCCGATCTTAGTTATCTTTTCTCTAATGGTTTGACTCTTTATTTAGATCTATTATATAGAGGCAGTGTTTATCAGATAAATGATCCTAATAATATTTATAAAAAGGGAGATTCTTACTGGGTTACAAATATGAAAATAGATTATAAATATAAAGATAACTGGAGTTTGTATTTAGGAATAAATAATCTATTTGACGAGGAGTATTCAGAATATGTGGCCTATAGTGCGATGTATAACAAGAATGGCATCTATCCATCTCCTGGAAGAAACTATTATACTGGGATTAAATATTCATTTTAATATATAGAGCTTATTTTTCTATGTTAAAATAGTGCGATGTTAATTCGTATATTAATAATTTTAATACTAGGGGTTTTTCTATCTAATGCTCATGCGTTAAGAATAGTCTCATTAAGCCCTTATCTTACCGAAGCTATTCTACTTCTTGATGGCGAGGACTCTCTAGTTGGTATTACAACGATATCTAAAGAGCTGTTTGGTATTGATAAAGAAGTAATAGGAGATACTTTAAATATTAATATAGAGAAAATTGTTTCGCTTAAACCCGATATTATTTTGGCAACTCCTATGAATAAGATTGAGAGGGTAGAGAGAATTAAGAAGCTAGGTTTTAGAGTTGAGTATTTTGAGATTGAAAAAAGTTTTGAAGATTGTTGTAGTAATTTTATGAGGCTTGCAGAGATGATGAACAAAGCTGAAAAAGCAAGAATTATAATAGATGAATCAAAAAATAAATTAGAGGATCTAGTCTGTAAGTTAAGATCAGAGAGCATGAAGAATATTTTTATAGAAGTTGGCCGTAAGCCTCTTATTACCGCAGGCAGAGATTGTTATCTAAATGATTTAATAAAACATGCCGGAGCTTATAATGTAGCTAGTGGCATAAGGGGCGGTTTTTTTAGGATAGCGAGAGAGAAGGTGTTGGAACTAGACCCTGAATATATCCTGATTCTTTCTGAGGATCATTTGGCGAGCTCTAGAGTATGGAGAAAGTATAATTTTTTAACCGCTGTTAAGTATGAAAATCTAATTAAAGTTGATGATGGTATTTTTTCAAGACCTAATCCTGTAAACTTTGTTCAAGCTGTTTATTTGTTGAGTTCTAAGATAAATTCAGAAATATTAAATGAAGATTAAGATTTTAATAATTGTAATTCTGCTTTCAATTATAACTATATTCTCTTTAAAATTAGGTGAAGTTGAAGTCTCTTGGCAGGAAATATTTAAAGTTATAACTGCTGATTATGACTCGGGAATAGAGAGCTCTATTGTAAGAGATATTCGCTTGCCTAGGATTCTAATCGCGCTTATAGTTGGAGCTGGTCTTGCAGTAAGCGGTGGAGTGTTTCAGTCTGTTTTAAGAAATCCTTTAGCAGAACCTTATACTCTTGGTATCTCAGGCGGTGCTTGTTTTGGCGTTGCTTTGGCAAGTTTATTTCTTGGTTCTAAATTTTCTTTTTTGATACCTCCTGCCGGCTGGCTAGGGGCATTAGCCGCTGTTTTTATTGTCTATTTTCTTTCGCTAAGGCGTAATTTTACAACTATAAGTCTTATCTTGTCGGGTATTGTGATTAATTTTTTATTCTCATCTTTAGTGCTTGTCTTGTTTGCATTTATTAAGCCTAACAGGGTTCAGTCTATGATACTCTGGTTAATGGGGGATCTCTCATCTTCTAATTTTAATTTAGTAAAAATAGGATATTTTGTTATCTTGCCAGCGATAGTGATTATTGTTCTTCTCTCCCGCAAGCTTGATATTTTAAGTTTAGGTGATGAGAAGGCACATTCTTTAGGACTCAATGTTAAAAAACAGAAGCAATGCTTTTATATTTTGGCTTCTCTTATTACCGGTACGGCTATAGTGTTATCAGGAGTAGTTGGTTTCATAGGTCTTCTTATTCCGCATTTGATGAGAAGATTCTTTGGAACTTTAAACAGGGGGGTTTTAATAGCTTCTGCTTTATCTGGGGCAGCTTTCCTGCTTTTGGCTGATACATTTGCCCGGGTTATAATATCACCTCTGGAGCTGCCTGTAGGTGTTGTAACTGGACTTGTTGGGGGAGTATTCTTTCTTGTAATCCTTATTTTAGGTAAGGAGTTTAAGGTTGGATAATATCTTAGAATTAAAAAATATATCTTCTGGCTATCAGGGTAAAATAGTTATAGAGGATATTGATTTTAAAGTTAAGAAAGGAGAATTTATAGGTTTAATTGGTCCTAACGGGGCAGGTAAGACTACTCTTTTCAAGACCCTTATGGGTATATTAAAACCTGAAAAGGGTGAGATCTTATATAAAGAGAGAGATCTAGCAGGTATAGATATTAAAGAGAGAGCAAAGAGAATAGCGTTCCTGCCTCAGATATTTGAAACCAGGTTCTCATATACAGTGGAGGAGTTTATTACAATGGGGAGATTTCCTCATCAGGATGGGCTCAGTACTTATTCTAAGAGAGATTTAGAGAGAGTTAAAGATGTTATTGAGAGATTCTCATTGACTGAAATACAGGGCCGCAGGATAGATGAGATCTCAGGCGGTGAACTTCAAAGAGTGTTATTTGCTCAGAGTATTGCCCAGGATCCGGAATTATTGCTTTTGGATGAACCCACAACCCATCTTGATATAGGACATCAGCTTGATATTATGAATGCTATAAGCGATCTTAACAGAGAAGGGCTTACTGTGATTACAATATTACATGATTTAAATATCTCTGCAGAGTTTTGCGATCGGCTTATTCTTATGGATAAAGGTAGAGTGGTCAGAGATGGAGAACCCTCTTTTGTTATGGACTACAGTATAATAGAAGAGGTCTACAATGCAAAAGTTGTGATAAAAGAGAATCCTTATTCCGGGAAACCATTTTTAATATTGTATCGAAATAAAGCATAGGTTAAGATGTCTTTTTATTATAAAGGAGGCAGTCGATGAAAGCAGTTATTAGCGGTGGATGCGGTTTTATAGGTTCTCATTTAGTGGATGCTCTTCTTAGAGAAGGGTATGAGGTCCTAGTTTACGATAATCTAGAAGAACAGGTTCATCAAGGCAAGAAGCCTTCTTATTTAAATGATGCTGCTGAGTATATATATGGAGATATCAGAGACTATGATTCTTTTAAGAGTGTTCTTATGGATTGTGACTATCTTTTTCATTTTGCTTCTATGGTAGGTGTAGGGCAGTCTCAGTATCAAGTTAGGAAGTATATGGAGGTTAATGACCTTGGAGCAGCAAACCTTTGGGATATTTTAGTAAATAGTAAAAATAGAGTTAAGAAGGTTATAGTCAGCGCTTCAATGTCGAGCTATGGAGAGGGGCTGTATAATTGCGATAGCTGTGGTAAGGTAAAACCATCTTTAAGAGAAGAGTCTCAGCTTCAAGATAAAGATTGGCAGCTGCGCTGCCCCAATTGTTCATCCAGTCTGACTCCTATAGCTACAACAGAAGATACCTCTTTAGTTCCTAATTCTATCTATGCCTTAGGTAAGAAAGTTCAGGAAGAGATGTCTCTTATAGTGGGTAAGACCTATGGCATACCAGTTACATCTCTCAGGTTCTTCAATGTCTATGGTTCCAGGCAATCGTTGTCCAATCCTTATACAGGTGTCTGTGCTATATTTATGTCCCGAATTAAAAATGATAAATCTCCTTTTGTTTTTGAGGATGGCAAGCAGAGCAGAGATTTTATATCGGTTAAGGATGTAGTGAGAGCGGCTATTAGAGCGATTGAAAAGAGTGAGTCAGATTATAAGATTTGTAACCTTGGCAATGGAAAGCCTTATAGTATAGAATCTGTTGCGCTTGAGCTTGCTAAATTGTTTGGCAAAAATATAACACCCCATATACCTGGTGGTTACAGGAAGGGCGATGTAAGGCATTGTTATGCAAGTATAGAGAATGCTAAAGAGTATCTTGATTGGGAGCCTGAGATTGATTTTGTAACTGGGTTGGGGGAGTTGATTGAATGGGCTAAAAATGAACCTGCTTTCGATAGGTTTGATAAAGCATTTGATGAGCTTATAAAGAAAAATCTAATTAAAGAGTGATTCATAAGAAGATGCAGAGGGTTTTGGTAACCGGCGGCGCTGGTTTTATCGGGTCAAATTTCGTACGCTTTTTAATTAAAAAAGGATATTGCGTAACTGTTCTGGATAATTTAAGCTATGCTGGCCGTAGAGAAAATCTAGGAGAAGTTATCTCAGATATTGATTTTATAAAAGGGGATATAACTGAAGCGAGAGATGTTAGGAAGGCTATTAAAGGGGTTAGAGTAATTGTTAACTTTGCAGCTCATACTCATGTCGATAGAAGTATAGATGATGCTGCCCCCTTCTTTAAGACAAACTTTTACGGGACATATAATTTGTTAAACCTGGCTCTTAAAAGTAGAGTAGAATTGTTTCTGCAAATATCAACCGATGAGGTTTATGGCAGCATCTTACGGGGAAGTTGCGGGGAAGATGCATGCTTAAATCCCAGCTCTCCATATGCAGTTACAAAGGCTTTAGCCGATAGGGCGGTAGAGGAGTTTCATGGGAGCCATAATTTCCCGGTTATCATAGTGAGGTCTTGCAACAATTATGGGCCTTACCAATATCCTGAGAAATTTATACCCCTAGCTATAACCAGCTTACTTAGAGGCGGTGAGATACCTATGTATGGAGAAGGATTTAATGTAAGAGACTGGATCTATGTCGATGATACTTGCTTTGCAATTGAATTGATCTTGAGAAAAGGTAGAGCGGGATCTGTGTATAATATCTCTGCTGGAGTCAGGAGGAGGAACATTGAGCTGGCAAAAATAATCTTAAAAAAGATGGGCAAGACCTCCAGCTCCATTAAGTATGTTAAGGATAGAGCTGATCATGATTTTAGATATGCTATGGACAGCTCTAAACTCTTAAGTCTTGGCTGGAAAGATAGTTTTAGTTTGAGCAGAGGTTTAGATAACACAATAGATTGGTATCGTAAGAATGAAAAATGGTGGCAGAAAATTGTCTAATATTAAGCTTGTAATGTTTGATCTCGACGGCACTCTCTTAGACGCATATCTTGCAATTGAAAAAGCCCTAAATGCAGTAAGGGCAAAGTTTAATTTAGAGGCTCTATCTCTTGCTGAGGTCAAAAGAGCTGTAGGTAAAGGGGATAAGAGTCTTATGGAGGATTATTTTTCAGACGATATTGCTATAGAAGCTCTAACGCTTTATCGCCAAATGCATAGAGATACACTCCTTAAATATGCAAAACTTTTGCCTCATGCAAAGGAGATATTAAGTTATCTTAAAGAGAGAGATTATTTCTTAGCCCTTGGAACCAATAGGCCGGCTATATTTACCAGGCTTATCATAGAGCATCTTGATATTGATAGATTCTTCGATTATATAATTTGCGGGGATGAGCTGGATGCTTTTAAGCCGAAGCCGGACATGATTTTAGAGGCTATGAAGAAGTTTGATTTAAAGCCCGAAGAGGTTGTGTATGTAGGTGATATGGTTATCGACGTTGAAACTGCAAATAACGCTGGAGTAAGATCAATTGCCCTTACAACAGGCTCTAGCAGCAGAGAAGAGTTGATTATTAGGAATCCTTTTGCGATTATAGGTAGCCTAGGTCAGCTCAAAGATTTTTTTAAACTTCTTAATATTATTCCTTGACAAGGGCTATCTTGTATTGTAATATTTAGCACTCAGTGTTAAAGAGTGCTAAAGAGGTAAGAATATGGTAAGAAATAATAAAGAAGAGAGAATGGATAGGATATTTACAGGTATAGTTAAAACTTACATAGAGACCGCTATGCCTGTTGCATCCAAAGCCCTTGTCTGTAAATACAGGCTTAAGATTTCTGCTGCTACTGTCAGAAATATTATGGTTGAATTGGAAGAGTTGGGATATCTCAAAAATCTTCACACTTCTTCAGGCAGAGTTCCTACAGATAAAGGGTATAGATATTATGTAAATATGGTAATGGACGAAGAACAACTAACCCCCTCTGAGAAAAAGAAGATCTTAATGCATATTATTAATACTCAATGGGATGAGGTTGAGAGATTATTTACACATGCCCTTCAGGTGGTGACAAAGTATACAAACCAAGTCTCTGTTTTGTTATACCATCGTGTTCGCAATGTCTATGTGGAGAAAATAGATCTAGTTTATATTAACAAGTTTAAAGTTCTGTTTATAATAATAGCTGACAACGGAGACGTGCTACATCTCTTTATAGAAAATGAGAACATCCCCTCCATAGATGAGCTTAGGAGTTTTCTTAAGTTTGTAAATAGAGAACTGCAAGGGCAATCTCTTTATGAGGTAAAGAATTATATAAAGAGAAAACTGGTCTCCTTAGATGATTCTTTTTATCACTTATTTTCTTCACTATTCAATCTCTTAATTAAATCACTGGAGAATATGGATGAGAAAATATTTATGTACTTTGGGGCCAATAGAATAATCCAATATCCGGAATTTAGAAATGTAGATGTTCTGGAGAGAGTTATAAAGCTGCTTGAAGAAGAGTCGGGTTTAACTAAAATTATGGAGAGTGATATCGGAGGTTCAGATGTCAATATTCATATAGGCGGAGAGAGTCTCTCTATGGATATAGAAAATTGCTGCATCTTAACTTCAAAGTATAAAGTTAAAAATAGAGCTTTGGGAACAATAGGTATACTTGGTCCTACCAGGATTCCTTATGCTAGATCTATATCAGTTGTGAAATATGTATCTGATGTTTTAACGCAGGCACTAGATAGTGCTGTATTTTAAAGGGGTAAGTAGATATGAAGAAGAAAAAGGATAGAGAGCTTGAAACTGAAGAGCCTAAGACTGAGGAGCTTGAACTAGAAGAGGTTCTAGAAGACGTGGTTTTGGTTAAGGTAAAGGAAGAGTTAAGTGAAACTAAAGATAGTTGGTTAAGAGCTGTTGCAGAGTTGGATAATGCCAGAAAGAAGTGGGCAAAAGAGAGGCAGGATTTGTTTTCTTATGCTCAGATAGATTTAATTAGAGGTATCATACCTGTTTTAGACCATTTTGAGCATGCTATGCAGTTGTTGCCAGATGTAAAAGATGAGTTTGAACAGGGCATTGAGATGATATATAAAGAGATGAACAATACTCTTGAGAAATACGGTTTGGTGAAAATAAATGATCTTAAGGACAAAGACTTTGATCCTTTTGAGCAGGAAGCTGCATCTCATGAAGAGGATGAAGATGTAGCCGAAGATAAAGTAATAGAGGTATTAAGGTCGGGTTATAAATTTAAAGATGTTTTGATAAGACCGGCTATGGTCAAGGTTTCTAAAGGTAAATTCGAGCAGGATAAAACAGGAGGTGAAGGAAATGGCTAAAGCTATAGGAATTGATTTAGGTACAACAAATTCAGTAATTGCAGTCTACGATGCAGGAGAACCGCAGGTTATTACCAATAAAGAGGGAACGCGTACTACTCCCTCGGTTGTTGCATTCACCAAGACTGGTGAGATTCTTGCTGGAGGTCCGGCTAAGAGGCAAGCGGTTACGAATGCCGAGAACACAGTATTCTCTATCAAGAGGCTTATGGGCAGAAGATACAATGAAGTCAATGAAGAGATGAAGATGGTTCCTTATAAAGTTGTAAAGGAAGCCAATAATGATGCCAGGGTGAAGATAAACGATAAGGTTTACTCTCCGCCTGAGATATCGGCTATGATTTTAAGAAAGTTAAAACAAGATGCAGAAGAGTATTTAGGAGAGAAGATTACTCAGGCGGTAATAACAGTCCCTGCTTATTTTAATGATTCTCAGCGCCAGGCTACAAAAGACGCTGGTTCCATTGCAGGCCTTGAGGTTTTAAGAATTATAAATGAGCCTACAGCCGCGGCCTTAGCATATGGTTTAGATAAGAAGCAGGGCGGTAAGGTTGTTATATATGATTTTGGCGGCGGTACTTTTGATATCTCTATTTTAGAGATTGGAGACGGAGTCTTTGAAGTCAAGTCTACTTCAGGCGATACGCATCTAGGCGGAGATAATATTGACCATAAGATTATTGACTGGATAGCAGATGAATTTAAAAAAGAGCAAGGGATAGATTTAAGAGAGGATAGAATGGCTCTTCAAAGACTTAAGGAAGCTGCAGAAAAGGCTAAATGCGAATTATCTTTTAGTCTTCAGACAGAGATTAATCTTCCCTTTGTTACAGCTGACAGTTCCGGGCCTAAGCATCTCACAATGAATTTAACTAGAGCAAAGTTAGAGGCTATCTGTGAAGACCTTCTAAATAGAACCGTAGGTCCTTGTAAGCAGGCGCTCTCTGATGCAAAACTAAGCCCAGAGGATATAGACGAGGTTATACTTGTAGGTGGTCAGACAAGGATGCCTAAGGTACAAGAGATGGTTAAAGAGATCTTCTCTAAAGAGCCTCATAAGGGTATAAACCCCGATGAGGTTGTTGCTTTAGGGGCTGCTATTCAGGCAGGAGTTTTATTGGGAGATGTCACAGATCTATTACTCTTAGATGTTACGCCTCTCTCTTTTGGGATTGAGACTTTAGGCGGGGTTATGACTACTCTTATTCCAAGAAATACTACTATACCAACAAAGAAGAGCGAGACTTTTACAACAGCGGCGGATAGCCAGACAAACGTTGAGGTGCACGTGCTTCAGGGTGAAAGATCTATGGCTTCTGATAACAGAAGTTTAGGCAAGTTTATTTTGGAAGGTATTCCGGCAGCTCCGCGCGGTGTTCCGCAAATTGAAGTTTCATTTGATATTGATGCCAATGGTATCCTTCATGTTGCCGCAAAGGATAAAGGGACAGGGAAAGAGCGTAAGATAAGGATTGAATCCTCTTCTGGACTTGAAAAGGATGAGGTTGAAAATTTGGTTAAAAATGCAGAGTCCCATGTTGAGGAGGATAAGAAAAAGAAAGAGTTAATAGAGGCTAAGAATGAGCTCGACGGCTTGATCTATTCAACAGAGAAGTCGCTTAAAGAGCATGGAGATAAAGTATCTGAAGAGGAGAGAAAAACGCTTCAGGAGTCTTTAGATGCAGCTAAGGTAAAGATGAACTCTGAAGATGCAGCTGAGATTAAGGAAATAAAAGAGAGCCTGTTAAAATCATCTCATAAATTGGCTGAAGAGATTTATAAAAAGACAACTCAGGATGCAGCTGGAAGTCAGGCTTCTCCTGAAGGCGCATCAGAACCTAATCCGGGAGAGGGAGAAGATAGCCCTAAGAGTAGCGGTGATGATGTTATAGATGCGGAGTATAAAGAATAAGAATAATATAGTATAATTAGACAGGGATTATAATAGAGATAAATATAATCCCTGTCTTTAACCACTCTACTTATCTCTAGATGGATATGTTATTAATATGAAAAGAGATTATTACGAAATATTAGGTCTTACCAAAGGGGTTTCAAAGGATGAGATTAAGAAAACCTATAGGAAGCTTGCTATGGAGCATCATCCTGACAGGGTATCTGCCGATAAAAAAGCAGAGGCTGAGGAGAGATTTAAAGAGATCTCAGAAGCATATGCTGTTCTCTCCGATGATGAGAAAAAATCTCAATATGATGTCTATGGTCATGCTGGGATAAACTCTCATTATTCACAGGAGGATCTGTTTAGAAATGTAGATTTCTCCAGCGTATTTTCAGATCTAGGTTTTGGCGGCTCTATATTCGAAAATCTTTTTGGAGGTTTTGGTTCATCTAGTCATGGTAATCGTTCTGGAGGTGTTAAGAAGGGAAGAGATCTAGAGTTTAAGATGTCTTTGACTTTTCAGGAAGCTGTTAAAGGTGCCGACAAAGAGCTTAGCTTTCCGTCTTATGCAAAATGTTCTAAATGTTCAGGGAGTGGTTCTGTTTCAGGCAATTTAGAAGATTGCCGTCAATGTGGCGGAGCTGGGCGAGTATCGCAGCAAAGAGGTTTTTTTGCAGTGACTACAGCATGTCCTTCTTGTAAAGGTGAGGGCAGGATTGTAAAAGACCCTTGCCCTGATTGTCGCGGTAGAGGAAAGATAAACGAGACAAAAAAACTGGAAGTAAAGATACCCTCTGGAGTTGATAATGGTAGTATTTTACGTCTTTCAGGTAAGGGGGAGATCGGAGATAAGGGAGGCCCTGCTGGAGACCTCTATTTGCATATTGCGGTTAAGCCTCATGAAATATTCAGGAGAGAGGGGAGGGATATTGGAATAGAGCTTCCTATTACTCCTTCAGAGGCTGCTTTGGGTGTAGAGATTCAGGTGCCTACCATTGATGGTGTAGTTAAGATGAAGATTCCAGCCGGAACTCAGAGCGAGAGAGTCTTTAGGCTTAGAGGCAAAGGGGTAGCAGATCCTAGAATCGGCGTTAGAGGGGATGAGCTTGTTAAGGTACTCATAGATACCCCAACAGGGTTAAATAGAAAACAGAGAAAACTTCTAGAGAGTCTTAATAAGGAGATCCCTGACGACTATTATCCTCAGAAGAAGAGGTTCTCTCAGTTAGTAAAAAACATTTTAGTTAAGTAGAGAGATTTTATTTTTTTCGTTTATTTTTTATTCTATTTATGTTATATCAGGTAGAACAATCTTGGTCTTTTTTGTGGCATTTATATCTAATATCTATTATTGAAGGATAAGCATTTATTCAAGAAATGGCAAAGATAAAACCTTTTAAAGGTCTCCTATACAATAGTGACAAAGTAGATCCTGTTAACGTTGTTGCTCCCCCTTACGACGTAATAATGCCGCAGGGGCGAGATGATTATTATGAATCATCTCCCTACAATGTTATTCGCCTGATATTAAATAAATCATCTCAACCTTATAGAGAAGCTGGATTAGTGTTAAATAAATGGATAGAGGAGAATGTTTTAGTCTTTGACAGCAATGATTCAATCTATCTCTATCGTCAGAAGTATAACTATCGCGGAAATAGTTGCTCTCGCTATGGGTTTATCTCTTTACTTAAATTAGAGTCTCCAGGATCTGATGTTCTTCCCCATGAGAAAACCTATGAAGGTCCTAAAAAAGATAGGTTTAGCTTATTGGAGGAGGTTGAGGCGAACCTCTCACCTATATTTGCTACTTTTTCAGATAAAGATAGAGAGTTGTTGAAAATATTTAAAGATATAGAAAAGAGGGCCCCAATCTTTAGTTTCGATTTTGAAGGTGTAGACCATGCTCTTTGGGGAATATCTGAAAAAGAGTCTCTTGATAAGATAGTCTTACTGATGAGCTCAAAATCGATATTGATAGCAGATGGTCATCATAGATATGAGGTTGCTTTAAATTATAGAAACATGAGACACTTAAAGTCTCAATCTTCTAGCGAAGAGAGCTACGATTATCTTATGAGTTATTTTGCTCCAATAGAACAGGACGGTCTAATCGTTCTGCCTACTCACAGGCTGGTGAAATTAGGTCTCTCAGAGGATAATTTTAAAGCCAAACTGTCGGATTACTTTGAAATTGAAGATTTTATAGATTTAGAAGTCATGCTTGCTGCTTTAGAAAAATTGCAGATTCTCGGGTTCGGAGTCTCTACTCAATCTGGGTTTTCTCTATTAAAAATAAGACCCAACACTAAAGAGAGGTTTCAGAAAGAGAATAACCAGCTTTTTAAGTTTGATGTTACTGTGCTCCATGATTTTATACTGGGTGAGATCTTTGATTACAAGGGAGCTATTGTATATAAAAAAGATGAAGAAGAGGCTGTAAGAGAGTTAAAAGAGAGCGGGCTTGACACCGCGTTCTTTCTTAAGCCTATTCCAATAGAGCATATCATAGATGTAGCCGAAAAAAAGCTTCTGATGCCTCAGAAGTCGACCTACTTTTACCCTAAAATATTAACAGGTTTACTCTTCCATAAATTTTAAATTGATAAATATAGCTTGCTGCTGTATAATTTAAAATTACCTATAAATACTTTTAAAAAACAGATTTTGAGGTTAAATTTATGTCATTTTGGGGTAAGCCTAAATATACTTTAGTAAGAATAGCCAGAAAGAAAGATATTCCGGCAGGATTGTGGAGTAAGTGTCCTTCTTGTGGAGAGATCCTGTTTAAAAAAAAGATAGAGGATAATTTAAAAGTCTGCATTCGCTGCGATTACCATTTTACACTCAATGCTGATGAGAGGATAAAACTTATAGCCGACAAGGGAAGCTTTAAAGAGATAGATAGGGCTATCTTTTCAACCGATATTTTAAATTTTCAGGGCCCTAAGTCTTACGAAGATAAATTAAAGAGAGAGAGAGAGAAGACTGGGCTATGCGATGCTGCTGTTACAGGCAGAGCTAAAATTGATGGAATAGATATAATGTTAGGAGTTACCGATTCTCGTTTTATGATGGGCTCCATGGGCTGCGTTTTAGGAGAAAAAATTACTCGCCTTGTTGAAGAGGCTCTGGATTCTAAGATCCCGGCTATTATTATATCAGGTTCCGGCGGAGGGGCCAGGATGCAGGAAGGGCTGTTTTCTTTGATGCAGATGGCTAAGACATCAGCAGCCCTATCGAGATTAAAAGAGTCAAATATTCCCTATATTTCTATTTTGACCAATCCTACTATGGCTGGTGTCCTTGCTAGCTTTGCAACTTTGGGAGACATTTTGATTGCTGAGCCTAAAGCTTTAATAGGTTTTACAGGCCCAAGGGTTATTGAGCAGACCATTAGGCAGAAGCTGCCTGCCGGTTTTCAGACTTCAGAGTTTCTCCTTGAACACGGCTTGATAGATTCAATAGTTCATAGAAAAGATCTGAAGCATACCCTGAGCACTATTCTGGATTATTTTACTTATTCTTAGATAGCTCCCATCTTGTTATTGTTTTATATTGAGGGCCGGCTGGGGTAAGATTACTTTTGATAAGAGAGATCCTCTCTACGGCTATCTGCTGGAAACTTTGTTCGGAAAAATTCAACAGCGTCGCTTTTAAAGCATCTATATTATTGGATGATTTTACTCGTCCGATAGTTATATGAGGGTGAAAATCTCTGTCATCCGTTGTAATTTTGCAGCCATCAAGCAGTAATTTTATTTTTTTGTTTAGTTCTATTAGTTTTTCTGCTCCATCTTTTATACCTATCCATAGTATCTTGGGATTTTTTGTGTTTGGAAAGCACCCTATGTCCTTGGGTAATATTTTAAAAACTTTAGTACTTGAGATAAGATTTTGAAGCTCTTTTCTTATTTCGTCAACCTTGGTTGCTTCGATATTACCTATAAAGATTAGTGTTATATGAATGTTGTCTGGAGCTATGAGCCTAATGTCTGCTTTGGATTTTTTAAAGCTGTTTTGGATATTAGATATTATAGTTCGAGTTTTATCGTCTATCTCAATGGCTATAAAAGTTCTTAAAGCTGACATAGCTCTTGGTATAACAGTTGCAGTGCCTGGGTTACTGCCTCTTTTTTAATTGTAATTCTACTGCCATTTAATCTCAATTTTTTAACGGTGGATTTATTCGGCAGTGATAGCGCTATATATACTTCTCCTTTAGATCTATTTTCCATTGTTTTGGGGCCCAGTATTCCGGTTGTAGCTATGCCTATCTCACTATTCGTCAAAGACTTTACATTATCTGCCATCTCTTTAGCGCATTCCTTACTTACAGATCCGTAGCTGCTGATCGTATTTTTATCTATCTTCAGATATTTTAATTTTGATTCTATATTATAAGTAATAAATCCTGTTTTAAAATAAGAAGAACTGCCGGCTATATTAGTAAGTCTACTTGCTAGAAGACCGCCTGTGCATGATTCAGCAGATGATATAGTAAGATTATTTTTTTTAAGCAGAGAGGATATCTTATGATTTATTCTAACTGTATTGGCCATGTTTTTTATTGTAGCTGTTCTTTTAACTATTGAAAATAAGTTTTTTTTCATTTAGAATAGGCCAATCATGAAGATAAAAGGTCGAGTTTGGAGATTTGGTAACGATATTGATACGGATTTAATAATCCCTGCAAGATATCTTGTTACAACAGATGCAAAAGAGCTAGGGTTGAACTGTCTTGGGGGTATTAAGAAAGGCTTTCCCTCTGAGGTTAAGAGTGGAGATATTATAGTGGGGGGCAAGAACTTTGGTTCTGGGTCATCTCGCGAACACGCACCTCTGGCTATTAAAGGTGCAGGTGTAGCTGCTGTGATTGCCTCTTCTTTTGCCAGAATATTTTATAGGAACTCGATAAATATAGGATTGCCTATAATAGAGATTGATTCTGTAAATAGATTTAAAGACAAAGATTTAATAGAGATAGATTTTTTAGGCGGCAGTATAAGCAATTTAACTACAAGAGAGGATCTCTCTTTTCAGAGTTATCCTGAATTTTTACAGAGAATTATAAAAGCAGGAGGTTTGATGAGATGGGCAGAGAAGATTTAAAGTCATATAATATTGCTGTTATAGCTGGTGATGGAACGGGACCTGAGGTTGTAAGAGAGGGGTTGAAGGTTTTAAAGGCGGTAGGTTCAAAGTATGATATCAAATTCAATTTTAATGATTATGATTTTGGAGGAGATAGGTACTTAAAGACCGGAGAGATACTTCCAGACTCTGCAATTGAAGAGCTGAAAGGCTATGATGCAATCTATTTAGGCGCGATTGGCCATCCTGATGTTGCTCCTGGAATTCTTGAAAAGGGAATTCTATTAAAAGCTAGATTTGCGTTGGATCAATATATTAACTTAAGACCTGTGAAGCTATATCCTGGTGTCTGGACTCCAATTAAAGATAAAGGCCCAGAGGAGATAGACTTTGTTGTTGTGCGGGAGAATACCGAAGGGCTCTATACCGGCTGCGGTGGCTTCTTAAAGAAAGGCACGGATAAAGAGGTAGCAATTCAAGAGTCTGTAAATACTAGATTTGGAGTCGAGAGATGCCTTAGGTATGCATTTGAATATACCAAGAAGAGAAATAAGAATAAAAAGCTTACTCTCTGTGGAAAAACCAATGTTTTAACTTATGCTTTTGATCTCTGGGAGAGAGCTTTTAATGAAGTAGCTAAAGAGTATACTGATATTACTACTGATTATGCTCATGTAGATGCAACTTGCATGTGGATGATCAAGAACCCAGAATGGTTTGATGTCATTGTAACTGATAATATGTTTGGAGATATTATCACTGATTTAGGGGCTATGATTCAGGGTGGTATGGGTATTGCAGCTGGAGGCAATATCAATCCGGAAGGGGTTTCAATGTTTGAACCAATCGGTGGCTCTGCCCCCAAGTATACAGGTCAAAATGTTATTAATCCTCTTGCTGCTATCTCTGCAGGGGCTATGATGCTGGATACCATTGGAGAGGAAGACGCAGCTTTAAAGATTGAAGATGCGGTTATGGATATTACAGCTAACAAATTAAAAAGCCTCTCAGCCGGTAGAATGGGTTACTCTACTACTGAAGTAGGCGATATGGTAGCTGAGCGTATCTTAAACGATAAAATAAGTTAATAAAATTCTATTATGAAAGAATATAATGTAGCTGTATGCGGGGCGACTGGAGTAGTTGGCAGGGAGATGCTTAAAGTCTTAGAGGAGAGGGATTTTCCGATTAAGAAGCTGCTTCCTCTGGCCTCTGAGCGTTCTATTGGTAAAGAGATTGAATTTAAAGGTAGAAAAATAAAAGTCGAGCTTCTTGAACCCGATGTTTTCTCAGATATAGATTATGCTCTCTTCTCTGCTGGTTCATCCGTTAGCTTAGAGATTGCACCTGAAGCTGCTAAGAGGGGAGCGGTTGTTATAGATAATTCCTCAGCTTTTAGAATGGATGACGAGGTTCCTCTAGTTGTGCCCGAGGTAAATCCAGAAGATGCTTTTAGGCATAAAGGTATAATTGCTAACCCTAACTGCTCTACTATACAGATGGTTGTAGTACTTAAGCCAATACACGATAATTTTAAGATTAAAAGAGTTGTTGTCTCTACTTATCAGTCTGTATCTGGATGGGGTAAGGAGGCAGTAGATCAACTCTGGAAAGAGATGGCTAAGATTGCAGAGAGTGGTGAGACCAAGGTGGATTTAGAGAATAGGGTTTTGCCTTCTCAGATTGCATTTAACCTCTTTCCTCATATAGATACTTTCTCAGAAAATGGATATACCAAAGAAGAGCTGAAGATGGTTAATGAGACAAATAAGATTATGCATGGAGATCTCTCTGTAACTGCAACATGCGTAAGAGTCCCTATCTTAATATCTCATAGTGAGGCGATAAATATTGAGTTGGAGAAAAAAGCAGACCCTGATGCGATAAGAGAATTGCTAAGTAATGCTCCAGGGGTAAAGGTTATCGACGATGTATCTAATAATAGCTACCCAATGCCTCTTTATGCAGCGGGTTCAGATGATACCTTTGTAGGTAGGATAAGAAAAGATTCTACAGTTGAGAGCGGAATCTGGCTTTGGGTTGTATCCGACAACCTAAAAAAAGGAGCTGCTTTAAATGCAGTTCAGATCGCTGAGCTTCTTGCGCAAAAGAGTTGCTAGTCATTGCATGATCTTATTTTTTTGGAATGGAAAATGAATATATGCAACCCCATCGCCCTCAGTGGAAGAGCAGAACAGGTTTTCTACTTGCAGCCCTAGGTTCAGCAGTAGGTCTTGGTAATATCTGGAGGTTCTCCTATCTCTGCTACAAGAACGGCGGCGGAGCATTTTTAGTCCCTTACTTCATAGCTCTTTTAGTTGTAGGTATACCGTTGATGATTCTTGAGATTGGGGTCGGGCATAAGATGAGAGGCTCAGCTCCGATGAGCTTGGCAAAGATAAATCGCAGATGGGAATGGTTAGGATGGTGGTCGGTAATATTTGTAATGTTTGGAATAGTTCTCTACTATTCTGTGATAATCTCCTGGTGCTTTAATTATCTTTTGTATTCTTTAGATCTAAAGTGGGGCTCAGATCCTAATAGCTTCTTTTTCAAACAGTTTCTAGGTGTTACCAAAGGTCCGTTTCAGATAGGTAATATCAGATTCGGGATATTGATAGCGCTTGCTTTTGTGTGGTTTATAAATTGGATAATTGTTTTTTTAGGTATCGAGAAGGGAATAGAGAGGGCGAACAAGATATTTATGCCTCTACTATTCTTCTTAACAGCTGTTCTTGTTTTTTGGAGTATAAAGCTGCCCGGTGCTTTAGAAGGTTTAAGGGTATACCTTAAGCCAGATTTCTCTCTTCTTGGAGAACCTCGGGTCTGGATAGAGGCTTTCTCGCAGATATTCTTCACCTTAAGTCTCGGTTTTGGAATAATGATAACGTATGGGTCTTATCTGTCCAAAAAATCTGACATAGTATTAAACTCTTATTGCATAGCCGGATTAAATTCTATCTTTTCTTTTTTTGCTGGTCTCGCTGTTTTTGCCACTATAGGCTATATGGCCAATCAAACCGGAGTAGGATTTAATGAGGTCGTAAAAGAGTCTATAGGGCTGGCATTTGTAGTGTACCCTCAAGCTATAAGTCTATTGCCGTTTCTACCTCAACTATTTGGTTTTCTATTTTTCTTAACACTTTGTGTTGCCGGAATATCGTCTTCTATATCAATTGTTGAGGCTTTTAACTCTGCATTGATAGATAAGTTTCATTTTAATAGAAAGACTGTTACGAGCGTAGTCTGTATTCTAGGTTTTTTCGGTTCTATGATATTTGCCACTGGAGGAGGGTTATTTTGGATAGATATAGTCGATCATTTTCTCTCTCACTATGGGCTGATAATGGTTGGAATACTTCAGACTATTTTAGTAGCTTGGGTGTATAAGGCTAGTAAATTAAGAGAGCATATCAATAATGTGTCCGATCTTAAGATAGGAGCGTGGTGGGATGGAGCAGTAAAATATGTTGTTCCAGGTGTGCTTTTGATTCTCTTCTTCAATGATTTAAGCTATGAAATTTTAAATCCCTATGAAGGCTATTCTTCCGTTGCATTGCTTCTCATAGGCAGGGATTGGCTTCTCTATACTCTATTTGCTGCTCTGATTTTTGCTATGCGGCCCTGGAGAAGAGATATTCATTTTGATAAGGAGTAAGAATTATAAATATTAAATTGGTTCTAGAGTATGACGGTAGTTGTTTTTCTGGTTGGCAGAGACAGAGAGAGGGGACTACTATTCAGGGCGAGGTTGAATCAGGGCTATCTAAGATTCTGTCGAAGGATGTGAATCTAATATCTTCAGGCAGGACAGATGCTGGAGTTCACGCAAGATATCAAGTAGCTAATTTTAAAACAGATAAGACTGTATCTCCTGCTGATATCAAAAAGGCTTTGAACTCGATCTTATCTTCAGATATTAGAATTAAATCTGCACAGAGAGTCAGCTTGGATTTTCATGCACGTTACTCTGTTAAAAGCAAGGTGTATAGGTATAATATATTTACAGGAGAGTTCATCTCTCCGTTTAAAGCTAGATATTTCTGGCATCTGCCTTTAGATTTAGATTTCTATAAGATGAATAAAGAGTTAAAATATATCTTAGGTAAACATGATTTTATAAATTTTCAGGCTAAAGGAAGTAGCGTTAAGGGTACAGAAAGAACAGTCTCTAAAGCTTTTTTAAAAAAAGATGGTAATTATTGCAGTGTTTTTATAGAGGCAGATGGATTTCTTTATAAGATGGTAAGATTCCTGATAGGGACTCTTGTTGAGGTTGGCAGAGGTAAGTTTGAGCCTAAAAGATTAAAAGCTCTCCTTCAATCTGAGAGCGGGTTAAGAAGAGGGCCTACTGCTCCAGCTAGAGGTCTTTTTCTCTGGGAGGTGAAATATTGAATAAGATAGGCATGAAAGAGCTGCAGGATTTTTTGAAGATTTTAGGAGAAGACCATTATAAGGAAGGTCTTTATTACTATAAGCTTTTAGAATACCCTTTGGTTTTAAAAGAGATAGGTTTTGAAAAAGCTGGAAAGATTCTTGATATAGGTTGTGGTAAAAGCTTCTTGCCTCTATATTACCTTTATAGAGGACTTGAAACCTGGATAGTAGATAATGGTGAATTTTATAGTGATTTCGATAGTTTTTATAGGCAAATTCTGGACTCAAGGCATTTTATGGATGATGAGAATATGAATATTATTTGGGGGAATTTTCAGGATATAGATTTTCCTACAGACTATTTTGATTTTATTACAGCTGTTTCAACATTAGAGCATTTCAAGTTTGGCGGTGATATGGAGGCGGTAGCAAAAGCAAGTGTCTTACTTAAAAAAGGTGGACGGCTTATTGTGACTCTGCCTTTCTCTCAGGCTGGTACAAAAGAGAGGTTGCTTGACAATAATGGTCATGCGTATTTTCAGCGTGATTATGAGTTAAATTGTATTTTTAAAAGGATAGTTGAGCCTTCTAAGTTAAGATTGAAATATTTCTATGTTATTGGTGAGAGATGTCCTTCTTTAGGAAAGTTTTTTTTCTTTAAGATGCCTTTTGCAAAACATAAAAATACCTGGGCACGCCTCTTCTCTAAGTTATTTTGGGAGACCTACTATAAGGGAGAGGATGAAGAGCTGCCGCAATTTAAATATCCTGGGGTAATAATTGTAGTATTAGAGAAATGAATTTATATAAGATTTCCGTTGTAATACCGGTTTACGATGAAAAAGAGAGTCTCTCTCAGTTATTTGAGGAGCTGAGGAATGTCTTAATTGAGATGCCTTATGATTACGAGATAGTGGTTGTAGATGATGGTAGTAAGGATGGAAGTTGGGAATTAATATTGAATGCTTCTAGCTCAGATGAAAAAATAAAAGCCATCAGGCTCCTTAAGAACTACGGGCAGACAGCGGCAATTCAGGTTGGTTTTGAGAATATTAGCGGTGATCTTGTCCTGGTTATAGATGGTGATGGACAGAATGATCCTGCTGATATTCCTAAATTAATATCCAAAATTGACGAAGGTTATGACGTTGTAAGCGGTTTTAGATCTAGAAGGAAGGATTCGTTAGTAAGAAGATTCTTTTCTTATTTTGGCAATCTTTTGATTAGAAAAACGACAGGACTTAAGATCCATGATGTAGGCTGTAGTTTGAAAATATACAGAAAGGAATGGATTGAAAATCCCAAGCTCTTAGGTGAGATGCATAGGATATTTGTTGTATATCTTGCTGAGATGGGGGCTAAGGTTGCTGAGATTAAGGTCAATCATCGTAAAAGAATAGGAGGGTATTCTAAATATGGCTTAACTAGGGTTATAAAACTGATAATGGATTTAATATTATATAAGTTTTTTACGAGCTTTGCTTCCAGGCCTATATATGTATTTGGAGGCACAGGATTTGTAAGCATCAGCACCTCTTTCTTTATATTTTTGCTTGTTGTTTATAGAAAGATTGTTTTTGAGGGCCTGTGGTTAAGCCCCCTGTTTTTTATAGCTGTAACATTGCTAACTGTAGGTATTCTTTTTATCATGATTGGTATATTAGCTGAGATTATTGTGCGCATATATTATCAGACTAAGTACGGCTTCCCCTATAAAATCAAAGAAAGGCATAATTAAATATGTGTGGAATTCTTGGCTCACTAGGTTGCGACATCGGTGATAACGGGGAGAGGTTTAAAAGAGCTCTTAGCACTCTTTATAGTCGTGGTCCTGATGAGCTCGGATTTTCTTTAGCAGGAGAGGTTAAGCTAGGCTGCCGTAGACTCAAGATTATAGGGTTAGAAGACGGAAGCCAGCCTATATGCAACGAAGACGGTACTTTAAGCATAGTATTTAACGGGGAGATATATAATTACAGGAATCTAAAAGCCCAGCTTAAATCAAAGGGCCATCTATTTAAAACAGATACTGATACAGAGGTCATTCTTCATTTGTATGAAGATAGAGGTATTGATTGTTTGGGCTATCTTGACGGCATGTTTGCATTCGCTATCTATGATAGTAGGGACAAGAGCTTATTTATTGCAAGAGATAGATTTGGAATTAAACCGCTTTTTTATTTTAATAGCGGTGATGGATTTATATTCTCATCTTCGATTAAAGCTATTGTAAAATTATTAGGATATAGACCTGACATATCCAACAAAGCTTTAAATCTATATTTTTGGTTAGATTATATACCGTCACCCCATACGATATATCAGAGCATATCTTCGCTCTTGCCGGCACACTATCTTACTTTTTCAAAAAGTAAAGGACTTAAATTAAAGAAGTATTATACTTTGAGTATATCTGACTATAGTGTTAAGAGAAAAGGTGATTTAGTCTCTGACATTAAAGATAAGATATCAGAATCGGTTAAAAAACATCTTGTGTCTGACGTTGAGCCGGGCCTTTTATTAAGCGGGGGCCTTGATTCAAGCATCGTAGCCTATCATATGAAAGATCATATAGGAGCTTTTAATACATTTAATATTGGTTTTCAAGATAGTAGTTTTGATGAATCAAAATATGCAGCTTCGGTTACAGGGGAGCTGGGATTGAAAAACAATTTTAAGGAGTTTCATCTAGATTCTTTATTCAGCTATTTAGAGAATATTGTTTCTGAACTAGATCAGCCATTTGCTGATCACTCTCTCTTGCCAACGTATTTTTTATCGGAGTTTACTTCTAAATATTTAAAAGTCTCTCTCTCTGGAGATGGTGGAGATGAATTATTCTGCGGTTATCAGACCTATATTGCCCACAGGATATTCTCTATTTATAAGACCGTACCTTTAAAATTAAGAGAGGGGATATTAAGAACAATGCTGCTTTTTACTCCTGCCTCAGATAGATACTTTAGTTTAAATTTTTGCTTAGATAGATTTAGTCGGTCTCAGAGTATAAACGATTTAATAAGGCATGCTGCTTGGATGGAGAGTTTTGGAAAAGAGAGAAAGCGTCTTCTGTCTGAGCGCCATGAAGATGTAGAGAATGAATATATAGATTTTATTCAGGATAATTTTATTACAAAATCCGAAGGATTGCAGAGAATTCAGCAGTTCGATATCTATAGCTACCTTAGTAATGATATTCTGTATAAGACTGATTTTGCAAGTATGCGTAATTCATTAGAAGTTAGGGTGCCTTATTTGGACAGAGAGTTAGTTGAATTTGCTCTTTCGATTCCTGAAAATTTAAAGCTGCGTAATCTAAAAAACACAAAATATATATTAAGGCATGCTTATGGCGATATGCTTCCTCCTGAGATTATCAAAAAAAGGAAAGCAGGGTTCAGTATACCTGTTGCAAGCATGTTGAGGTTTGATCTGAAAGATGTGCTAAATGATTTTATTCAAAATGATAGCAGCTTAGAATATCTAAATAGAAGTTATATTAAGAGCGTATTGTCAGAACATTTGCAATATAAGAAGAATAATCGTAAAATACTTTGGAATATTTTAATTTTCTTTATATGGTCTATGAAAAATGAAGCAGAATAAATGGTTTGTAATACTGCTCTTTGTTGTCTTAATTTACTCTATTGCAGCTATCTGTATTATTGCCTCTAATCCAAGGTTCTCTACTATAGATGCCCCCAACCATGCTATGTTCTGTGTTCAGTTTTATGGCAATACAATAGATTTATTACATAATTCTGAGTTGTCTATTTTAGATAAAATATTTGAATTTAAGAATGTTTTCTCTGAAGGAACAGTCTATTGGCCTAAGCTGCTTAATTTAAGCTCACTACCTTTCGTGTTTATCTTTGGGTTGTCCGCTTTTAGCATAAAAATGGCAAATATATTGTACTTGATAATTTTTATGGTTTTTAGTTTTCTACTGGCTTTAAAACTTGGAGCTAATAATAGAGAAGCTCTTTTTGTCACACTTGTTCTTCCGCTTTACCCTATCATTATAAGAGCTATGCAGAGCTATGGCTTAGATATTCCGCTCATGAGCATAGTTGTTCTGTTTTTCTTCTTACTTTTAAAGACAGATGGATTTAAGAAGACTGTTTATTCAATATTAGCAGGTTCTGCACTTGGAATTGGCTTATTGATCAAGGGGCAGGTTGTGATTTTTGTTTTATTACCTCTATCTATATATTTGTTTAGTTCGTTGTCGAAAGAGATTAGGCGCGACGGTAACTATGTGCCGCTCTTTAAGCTGCTTGCCAATTTTTCTCTATTCTTGATCTTTACTTTTCAAGTAGGCGGCTTATGGTGGAAAGGGAAGTATGACGACCTATTAGTGGCTTTAAGGACGCATACAGCATCTGATTACAAGCATTTCGAGAGTGCTCCTTATGAAGATTTAGGATCTTTAAGTTATTACCTTTTTTATTTTAAATATCTTTATCTAAGTGGTTTTGGACTT
>Ga0075121_1000624_pt1 | contig 24283 bp, 20 predicted proteins | sample AntAceMetag02UKG_FD_69793 | JGI IMG/M metagenome (GOLD analysis project Ga0075121, IMG submission 69793) | Saline lake microbial communities from Ace Lake, Antarctica - Antarctic Ace Lake Metagenome 02UKG | ecosystem: Environmental > Aquatic > Non-marine Saline and Alkaline > Saline | place... | reverse complement strand
TACTAATTAATTATTATTTCTCCAGAAAAATCGGTTAAGTGTAGAATATACAAATAGTAATCATCATATTCATTTTCAAAAACTTTTTCTAAATTAATGAATTTTGGATTAAATAATTTTTGAATTTTTGTTTTTTCAATACGAACAAAAAAAGCAGTATCATTGGAATTTGAATTAATCTGTATACTAACGATATTATTATTTACTTTTTTATAATTAACATCTAATTCTAATTTACCAAAATTTGGGATTATCTTGTTTAAATCTTTTAGTAATTTCCAATTTAACCAAGGATAGGTAGTAGTTTCCCACTCTAAAAGATTATTTAATTGATTAAATAGACTTATACCTTTTTCAGTATCTTGACGCCAATATAATCCATCTGGATTTCTTAACCAGGAAGGTTGCGCAGTTGGAGAATTTTCTAAAGTATCAGATATATCATCGGGATGTACATAATGAGTCCACATACCAAGTAAACTAATTTCTGAGATTATTGACCATCGTTTTAAAGGTGTGTCAAAATATCCAAATGTATATCTTGGAACCGTAATAAAGGAATCATTCCACGGTTCACAACAAAAGTCACCTCTAAAACCACAATCAAATGATTCTTTATTGGGGGTAGTATCTAAAGCGCCAGCAAGATTACTTATTGAAGGGAAAACAGTATTTAATGCGTCTAGCCCTGTTTGATCATAATGATTATGAGGAGGAACATATGATACAGGAAGAGTAAGGAAATCAGATATCCATTGTTCTTTTACAGCTTCAAGTGCACCAATCATATCTTCCTTAGATTGCCACAGAAGTTCACCTTCGAACATTGCCTCCATAGCTAGAGATACATGATTATACCCATGTAAAGCTAATTCATGTCCTGCAGCTTGTAGTTTTTGACCGATTTTTTGACCCAATGGATTGTTGTTTTCATCTTTTGCATTTTGCCAAGCAATAAAATCCCATGGTGGTGTTATAGTAAATGAATAATTAAAAGGAATAGCAAACGTATATTTAAATCCATATTTATCTGCTAAAGAAAGCATATCTTTCTCCCAGATTGTTGTATAGAATTCAATTTCATTCATATCTGAATGAAATTCATTTGTTATTGGTTTTGTATAATTTTCATAAAAGGAGGAAGGATAATCATCAATAATAAATGTTGAAGCCCCAATTATTGGTTGAACACCAATTTCCTGAACATCAAGAAAAGATTGTACTATCATTCCACGGTAGAAGAAACCTCCTAAGAGGGTATTGTTCCAATATAATACTTTTCCCTTCCCATAGTTGTATCTCCAAAGTATGGGTTCCCCATACCTTATTCCTTGCATGAGAATTTCAGCTTCTTCTTTAAGGGTATAATCAATAGAGCTGACATATTCTTCAATTTTTATATCTTTAATCTCAGGATAGAAATTACTTACGAAGTGAGATCCAAAATCTATTGAATCATTTGTTTCATCTCCTGTAAAATAATCTTCTTCAATATAATGATCAGAACCACCATCTTCCACACCCATAAGAAAGTGTAGTTTTGGTTGCCAACCTCGCATAAAGAAAACTAGTCCACCACCATTAAATACATAATTACTTAAATTAGTAATGCTTTGATCATTTAAAGCATTAACTTTATATGTTGCTATTCCAACTGAAGTATACTGATCTAATTCAATATGTTTATTGTTATACTCATTTATATCCAAAGTATCATATTTAAATTTTGAATAAAAACTAGCTTGTTCAAGATTATTCATAATATTAACCGAATCAGCATCATCTAGATCATAAAGAACGAGATATCTTTGAGAAAGGACTCTTTCAATATCAAAGTAGGTTAGATCTTCATTTTGTGTACTGGTATTTTTTAAAGTATTCAATACGCCAAGATATTCAAATTCAGAAATACTTTTATCTCGATCAAATTCCCTTCTCCCCTTATAAAGTGATAAATTACTTATATCAGGCTGAGGCAAAAAGATTTCAAATTCACCATTTTTATTTATAGGAGCTATAGTTTGTTTGGGTTTATTTCCTTTGGAAAAAGTTGGATTGTTTTTTATAAACAATTGTTCATCATCTCTAATTGAATATATATTTGGATCAATTGCACCTTTAAATTTATGGACAGTTTCATTAATTTCAATTTTGTTCTTGCTAAGATCAACGGATGATACATAAGAGATAATATCTGTTGAAAAATCAGCTTTCTTATTATTATCAACATCATAAAGAGCGTATAGTTGTAGGCTATCAGGATTGTCAAATCTAATCATACAAAAATCAAAATTATTATCTGCATTTACAGGAATAAGCTGTATTGAGCTAGAATTGTTTTTTTTAAAAAATACATATTTATTACCAGTGTCCTCTCCCATATCCGGATGAAATTTGATGCTGCCGGAAATATGTTTAAATATAATATTTTGAAACTCTGGGCAAAGTTCCTGGCTATCTTTGGCAAAGACTTTTGTAATGAAAAAAAGTTTTGAAGAGTCTTTTTCAATATATAATGAAAATGGATGATGATAATTTGTGCTGTATGTGTCTTCATGTAAGGTATACGTTTCGTTATCAATTAAAGTAGCTCTATCTAATATCGTACCCAATGAATCTTTAAGTACAATTGAAGTATTATCGGGATAATCTCCCATTATTTTGATAGAATTTCCTTCTGAGTATATCAAAGATGAAAGATTTATAAGAATAAAAAGAATAAATAAAATAGATAAAAATTTATGTCTCATAAGGAGTATCCTTTTAATTAATGCACATTTGATAATTGTTGAATTTAATTTACAATATTTTGAGTTAAGATTTTAAGAACTATATTATAGTCATAATATAGAGTTATCACAAGTAAAAACCTTTGAGTACACTTTGTGATGGTATTGGTCTCCTGGGTTTTTGAAGATAAAAAGGGGTGAGGACGTTGGGTTCGAAATTGTAATTATATTTTATCCAAGAGTTCCCGGTAGAAGCTGCAGAGCGTTTTGGGCCCCGCAATCCTGCCCCTTTTCTACTGCTTCACGAATTGAACCGCCGGAAGCAAGCACTGATGACATTCCTGCAGTAAAGGCATCTCCGGATCCAATGGTATTAACCGGTACAACTTTCTGAACAGGAAGAGAAGAAACTTGATTGTTCTCAATAAAGAGTGTTGGATTAGCACCTGAAGTAATTACAGAAATAGTCTTGAACTTTCTATAGATAGTTCCCATCTGTTCTATTACAAAACTTTTATATTCCGGATGAATTGTATGCTCTCCCTGTTCCGCATCAGGGTAAAAAGTGCGTAAAAATTCTGAGAAATTCGGTTTAATAATATCGGGTTTATACTCCAGAGAATTTAGTAAATCATCACCCTTTATATCCAGAATTACAAATTTACCCTCGGTTTTTGCACGGTAAACCATTTGCGGTATTACAGAATCAGGATATCTCGGGGCTTTTGTTCCGGCAATGATAACTACATCGTAATGCGGTAGAGCACCCTCATAAGCTGCCAGCATTTTTTCATAAGTAGATTCTAATACTGCTTCCGGTTCTTCAACAATTTCTGTAGTTGTATGATTGCGGGAGTTCAGGAGGGTATAGCAGGTTCTGATCTCACTTCCCGATTCAACCCAGAGAAATGGTATGGCATCAATTTCGATTAATGAAAGAAAGTAGTCGGAAAGATTACCTCCTAAATGAGTCAGATGTCTGACTTGCTCTCCTAACTGCATTAAAATTCGGGCGGTATTTACTCCCTTTCCAGCCAAATTAAGATAATAATTGCTGCTGCGATTGACCTCGTTTTCCAGCAGATCTGATAGTACAATTGTTTTTTGGAAGGTCGGATTCAGGCAGACAACAAGGAAACGGGCATTGCTCATAAACTACTCCTCCACAATGAGATCAAGAACAATCTGGTTGTGTTCAGGAATTAATCTTCGGTATGTAACACCAGCCTGGTCAAGCATCATTTTTGAGGCCTTTACAATATCAGTTTCAGCATATTTATCAGAGAGATAGATGATTTTCTCTATTCCGGACTGTATAATTGCCTTTGCACACTCATTGCAGGGGAATAGAGCAACATAGATAGATGATCCTGTCAGATTCCGTGAGATACTGTTGAGAATTGCATTGAGCTCAGCATGACAGACAAAGGGGTATTTGGTTTCAAGAAAGTCTCCTTCTCGGGACCATGGGAGAATATCATCATCACAACCTTTTGGAAAACCATTGTATCCAACCCCCACAATTTTCTTATCGCTATTTACAATACAAGCACCAACCTGTGTTGATGGGTCTTTGGACCTTTGTGCAGAGAGAAGAGCTATGCCCATGAAGTACTCATCCCATCCGATGTAATCTTTTCTTTTTCCCATGCTATCTCCTAATAATTTTATAAAGTAATTAGAATCGTATATACTAACGTTTTCTATTCTCGGATCCAGGTGTTGGCATTAAATCCCGTTCCCATATCAATTCATCAGTTCCCATCAATCCAATGCTGATATGATGTCCATCGTCCCAGGAATAAGAATCTATCAGGACTCCCTGAAACCTCAACTGCACAGAATCAACCTTACCCAAACCAAAGGTTGTTTCGAATGAACTGTTAAGAATTATATTTTGTGTCTCAATTGTAGGTTGGTAGAATTCATTCGGGATCAGTGTAACATACTCGCCAGGATCAATAACCAGGCCATCCGGAAGTTCGAAGCTGGGAGATCCATTACTATCTGTGATGGATGTTCCCTTACCGGAGACTGATGAAGAGCCATAATTATAGAGTTCGATAAAATCATAAGGGAACATTGAAGCCCCTTTTGTCTGGATTTCATTAATCCGCAGAGTGGGTATTTTCGAGAGATCCGGAAAGGGTACATTGGTTTCCCCTGGAGTTGGAATTAAATTATCATAGAGTTCACTGCTTCCATCTGGATAATATCCCCAAGTGTTTGCTTCGCCGCCCCATCCAAGAATATCAACCATAATTTCCTGTGAGTTCTTGTTATACATAAGCCGGACTTCATCTCCTGCTTTTAACCCAAAATTAAATGACTCAGTCGCATAGACGACAGGAATACCTTCAGGAAGCTGGATTGGAACTGATTCCTGATCCGGGATAACCAAAAGGAAACTGTCTGAGTTAATGATAGTACCCTCAGGAATTGAAACAGCTTCTTCGTAATTAAGCTTACCATCAAGAAGAAACCAGCCGTTTGGAAACATGACCCCAAATGGGGCAGTATTGTAAATTTCAATAAAATCAAAATCACCTGTAGATCGTACTTCATTAATTTTTAGTATGGTAATCTGAAATTCAAGGGGATCTTGCGAAGATAGAGAAGTAAGATAGGTGATTCCCAAAAAGATGGATAGAATCAAGTTCTTAAACATGACTACTCCTCTTTTTCCAGTTCCATGAGCGAAATATCATCTATATAGATCGTAGTTCCCGGTGGAAGATTTCCCAGTCTAAACTGCAAACGGGCTTCAGGATCGGATGCAGAATTTAATGTAAATACTATTTTCATGGTTTGCCACTCTTGTGTCGGGACAATTTCAACTTGAGCATAGCGGGGATAGTCTGGTAATTTTTTGAATAGATATGCAACAAAAATATTTGACGGTAACAGCTCAGTTGTGCTTTTAATACGGAAAGAGAGTTCGTACGTGTTGTTTTCTTGTAAATCAATACCATCATAAACAAATGCAACAATATCGGATGCTCTTGATGTTTCTGTGTTCTGGTATGAGTCTGATATTTGTATTTCTCCAACATAATTATCATCTATTGTTACTACCGTTTGTGTAGAAATATCATCGTTCCAATTAATATTCCAATTAGAATATTGATTATTAAAAGAACCGTTTTCAAAAATATTTTTACCTGTGGGTACATAGGCTTTATTTATGTTTTCCAGAAATTGAGCTGCGTAACCCGGGCGCTGTTCGGCAAAATCACGTAATACATTCACATTATGGTACCATCGATTTATGGTTTTATCATCTGAGCCAACTGCCTCTGTAAGCATATAAGAAGAACTCTCCGGAAGCCATCGGGTTATTTGTCGAGGGATATAAGGTTCAATTTTCTCTGCAATGGAATCTATAATCGATATGATGCGGTTTGATCCAAGGAGAGCCTCAGGATTAATAATTATACCGTCTTCAGCGCCAATTAATTCTTCATATCTCTGGATAAATAGTTCTTTGAATTTTTGATTGTTCATCAAACTGGTAAAAATTTTTACTACCTGACTAGAATTTTCATTATCTAATAACCTTTTAATGGAATCAAAATCAGGTCGTCCTATTACTTTACCTTTACCTAGGTTGTTCTTTGACCAGTATTCTTCGGTGTCATATGAGGCATCTGTATCATATATTATCCAGCGCCAAAGAGAGTTTGGTTCCCAGGATTTCCATACTTTTACATTATTGGAGGGCCAGTCACTATTGTTTATAAAAGTTTCTACAATGATATAATCAATAAAAGAGTCGATATCAATATAATTCTCAACTTGATCATAATATTTATCAAGATACAGATTAGAGCCTATGAAGAAATTAAGCATTTTGGCATACTCATCACTTGTTCCATTTCTTGCATCTAAATAGTATGTACCAAAAATTAAATCCAATTCATTTGGATCTATCTGATAGGTATCCTCAATCATCTCTTCATTAATTTTTTCTCGAATATTGCTAATTCCCCAGAATTGACCATTAATAAAAAGTAACGATTGTTGATAATCCTGAGCATCTATTCCAAGAGGTCGAATCAGTTCGCTGGTAACAATATCACGCATAACAGCCCGTGTAAAATCTGATGCACCAGTTCTCAACAATAGAGAGTATACTGTATCTGAATTGTTGTTAAAAAATAGATTTGGAAGTTGTCTGTCTCGTGAATAAATTGCTAGTGATTTATTAGGAAATTCCCGCGTCGCTGATCCAAATATCCTCACCTGACAAGAGACATCAATATCTGGTGCTTGTTTTGTAGAGTCTGCAAAGTAGGTAAAACGAGCAGGAACTTCCCAGTCATCCTGTAGATAATTCGGATTGTCAGGATCGTCACCAGTTACATATATCCCCTGTTCATTACTCCATAGATTTGCAGGATCAATAGTCAGGGAGATGACTGGAATATCACTATTCTCGTTAATAAAGTATGTGTAAATAACTTCCGGCCCTGCAGAAATCCCCTTGAACAACCGTGCTTTTATAACAGAAGTTTTCTCAATGAGTATGTTTTCAGTATATTTTATTCCGGTATTATTTGATGGGTATTCCCATTCATATCGGTTCAAGGCTTGATCCTGATCATCAATCATAACACCGTCATTTATAGTATATCTAAGTTCATATCCTTCAGGTATGTTTTCTGCACTTATTTGCAGAGATTGATCTGTCTGGTAGAATCCGCTGGAATAAGATAGCTGAGGTAATGGAATAATTAAAGTATTTGCTTCACCAGGGGTTGGATTTGAAAAAAACTGCCAGTTGGAGATACCGTCAGAAGAGCGTCCTATAGAAAATCCTGCAGTAGGAGCATGGGATTCAAGAGTGTCCTGAATTATGCGGTAGGAAGAGGTGAGAAATAGTGTCTCACGGTCATTGTCAATTACAAAATTTGTATGATATTGAGAGTTGTTTCTTCCGGTTCTTCGATCTTTTCCAGAGAGATAGATTACCAAGTGCTCTCCGGGGTTGAGAATATATGATGCAGAAAACATCCATTTGTTCAGGAATGTACGTTCATCAGAAAGGTACCATCCCTTAAGATTCACGGGTTCCGGACTGATGTTATGTAGTTCAACCCAGTCAGAATAGTCACCATCCTCATCTTCAAGCAGATATGCATTCCATCCAGCCAATTCATTTATTACAATCTGTTTTTTAACGAGAGGTTCAAGGGATGCCGGGATTAATTCCTGCAGATTATCTCTCTGGTTTATAGTTTCACAGCTGGTAAAAATAATTAAAAGCGTTAATGCAACTAAAATTAAATCAATAGTCGCTTTTTTTCTATAAAAATGAGTTTTTTTCATGCTACTAGTATAGTTGTATTTTCAATAATTCGTCAAACTTTACATAGTAAAATTCAAATAATTAATAACCAGCTATACCCTGGCAATAACGGCAGATCAATATCAATGATAAGTGGAAGCATCAAGGCATCAATACATTGACATCAGGACATCTTATTGTTAAACTGTGTATATGAGTATGAGAACAACAATAACTTTGGATGATGATGTCGCGATTATGCTGCGCAGTATTCATGAAAAAGAAAAAAAACCCTTCAAACAGATAGTTAATGAGGTGCTGCGCCTGGGGATTATGGAAAAACAACCGGGGTCGGAAAAGCCGGCTCATTATGAAACGCTTAGCCTGCATACAGGAGCTTGCCTGTATCCCAATCTCGATTCTGTTGCCGATATTATGGCGGCTGCCGAAAAAGAGGACTATTCATGATTCTTGTAGATGCGAATCTTTTGGTGTATGCGGCAATTGACTCGATGCCACAGCATGCACAGGCAAAGAGATGGCTTGACAGCAAGTTAAATGGAAATGCCCCAGTTGGTATTCCCTGGGTAAATATTACCGCTTTTTTACGGATTGTAACCAATTCCCGAATTTTTAACCCGCCGGCACTTCCGCAGGCAGCCTGGCAAACAGTTGCCTATTGGCTTGACTGTAAATCAGTGTGGATCCCGCAGCCATCTGATAATTTTTATACCATTTTTTCACATCTATATGCTAAGACCTGTCCGCAGGGGAACTTGGTCCCCGATACCTATTTGGCTGCGCTGGCTTTGGATCATGGTCTTATTCTCTGCTCAACCGATCAGGATTTTTCCCGCTTTGCAGATATACGATGGGAAAATCCGCTGACATAATCAGTTGAGAGAGCGGCTAAATTCGGTTTACCGAATTTAGCTATGGAGTTTGGTATTCCAAACTCCAGGCTACCCCGTCTTCGGTAACCCGAATTTATCCGATGACAGGAACTATCGCCAGCAACAAACCGGCAGCAACAGCTGAACCGATTACACCGGCAACATTCGGTCCCATGGCATGCATGAGAAGGAAGTTGTGCGGATTCTCTTCCTGGCCAACCTTATTGGCAACACGGGCAGCCATTGGTACCGCAGATACACCAGCTGCACCAATAAGCGGGTTGATGGGATGACTTTTTGACATCTTGTTCATCAACTTTGCTAACAGAAGACCAGTCATAGTTCCGATACTGAACGCTATCAGGCCAAGGGCAAGAATGCCCAGAGTTTCCAGCTTGAGGAATTTATCAGCCTGCATCTTTGATCCGACTGAAAGTCCAAGGAATATTGTTACAATATTAATAAGAGAGTTCTGCATGGTATCTGAAAGCCGATTTACCACACCGCTCTCTTTTGCAAGGTTACCGAACATAAGCGCACCAATTAGCGGTGTTGCTGTCGGCAGCAGAATAATACAGACTATAAGAACCGAGATGGGGAATAAGATTTTTTCCAGCTGGGTTACATGACGCAGTTGTTCCATCTTGATCATCCTCTCTTCTTTTGTGGTGAAGAGTCTCATGATCGGCGGCTGTATAATAGGCACCAGTGCCATATACGAGTAAGCGGCAACCGCAATAGGACCAAGCAGATCCGGTGAGAGCCTGCTGGTTACATAGATAGCAGTAGGACCGTCAGCTCCGCCGATAATTCCAATGGAAGCGGCATCGAACAGATTAAAATCAATCCACGGGGTCAGGCCAAGTGCCAAAGCCCCGAGCAGAGCCACAAAAATACCGAATTGAGCGGCAGCTCCAAGAATTAACGTTTTTGGATTAGCAATAAGCGGACCGAAATCTGTCATAGCCCCGACACCCATAAAGATCAGGAGCGGGAATAGACCTGTTTCTACACCGGAGTGATAGAGTAATCCAATAAAACCATTTTGTGTTGCATCTGCAATAAATGCCAATGGGACATTTGCAAGAATTGCACCGAACCCAATGGGTACTAAAAGGAGAGGCTCAAATTTTTTCTTGATAGCAAGGAAAAGCAGTGCAAGCCCAACCAATATCATTACAGTTTGACCTAGGGAAATATTCACCAGACCGGTGGATTCCCAGAATTCCAGTAATGCACGTCCTAAATCCATACAGTTGACTCCTTCTGCCTAGCTGATAACAGCAAGTAGATCACCAGCTTTTTTCTGGTCACCTTGTGCTACATTAATTGAGGCTATAGTCCCGGCACACGGGGCGAAAATTTCTGTCTCCATTTTCATGGCTTCCATAACCAGTACCAATTCATTCTCAGCAACTGCTTCTCCGGCTTGTTTTTCAATTCTCAGAATCAATCCGGGCATAGGGGCTGTGATGTTGGAACCTGAACCAGCTGAAACAGCTGGAGCCTTGGCAACAGGTGCCTGTGTTTTTGGAACCGGGGCAGGGGCAGCTGGGGCAGGTGCGGTCGGTTGTGCATAAGTCTGTTCGGCAGGTGAGATTACAGCAAGTACATCACCGGCTGTTTTTTGGTCACCCTGAGAGACATTAATTGCCGTTACTATTCCTGCGCAGGGAGCAAAAATCTCTGTTTCCATTTTCATCGCTTCCATAATAAGTATCAGCTCACCATCAGTAACAGCTTCTCCAATCTGCTTCACAATCCTAAGTATAAGACCGGGCATCGGCGCTTTTATATCAGTACTAGAACCGCTAATTGCAACAGGAGCTGGGGCAGTTAAAGGTTGTGGAGCAACTGCATCAATACCGTCTTTGATATTAATGCTGTATGCTACACCGTTAACAACCGCAATATCACCCTGGATTTTCACACCATAAGGAGTATTGTTTACCGTGACAGTATAACCTTCAGGAGCGGTCGCTGTAGGTGCTGCCTCAACTTCTTCAGCTTTTTTTTCAATTTTTCGCACACCGATTTTCGCTTCACCCTTAAGATATTGGATACCTTTCTCTTTACAAGTTGCTGCAATGAAGGTGTTCTCATCAGTTACAGGCAGATTCTCTTTTTTCAGCATCTCTTCAGCCTGTTTGATACCTTTTGTAGGATCAGCATCGTTAATATCTACAACCAGTTTGGTGGTTGGCTCTTTGCCCAATTGTTCCTGACACAATTTCACAATTTCAGGATCCGGTGCCAAAGGAGTTTTTCCAAAATAACCGAGAACCATCTTTCCATACCCCTCAGCAACTTTTTTCCATGGACCAAACATGACATTGTTGAATGCCTGCTGAAAGTAAAACTGAGAAACCGGGGTTACGGATGTTCCAAAACCGCCGCGTTCAATTGCTTCACCCATAGCCATGGTTATTTCATGATATCTATCCATCAGCCCATTATCCCTGAGCATCTGTGTATTTGCGGTAAGTGCTCCGCCCGGCAGAGGAGAGAAGGGGATAAGCGGATTAACCATAGTTGCCTCAGGCGGCAGGAAGTAATCTGCCATACACTCTTTGAAAACCTCTTCAGCTTCCATAATCTTGTCAATATCAATTCCCAGGTCATACTCTGTGCCTCTAAGTGCGTGCCACATAGTAATCACATCCGGCTGACAGGTTCCGCCGGAAACCGGTACCATGGAAAGGTCTACCTGATTTGCTCCTGCTTCAATTGCTGACATGTACTGCTGGATTGAGACACCCGCTGTTTCATGTGAATGGAATACAATTCTTGCATCTTTACCGAGAAGTTTTCTTGCTCTCTTAATTGAATCAAAGACTACTTTCGGGGTCGTTGTACCGGATGCATCCTTAAAACATACTGAGTCATAGGTAATACCGGCATCAAGTATTTTTCGCAGGGTTCCTTCATAAAAATCCGGATCATGCGCACCGGAAGCTCCCGGAGGAAGCGCCATCATTGTTACCGTAACTTCATGTTTGAGGCCTGCATCAACAATACACTGTCCAGAATATATAAGGTTATTTACATCATTCAAAGCATCAAAGTTTCGAATTGTTGAAATTCCATGTTTTTTAAACAATTTTGCATGGAGGTTGATAATATCTCTGGGTTGTGAATCAAGACCAACAACATTTACCCCTCTCGCAAGGGTCTGGAGATCTGCTTCAGGACCGGCAGTTCTGCGAAACTCATCCATCATGTCAAATGCATCTTCATTTCCATAAAAATATAAAGATTGAAATCTGGCACCGCCGCCAGCTTCAAAGTGACGAATTCCTGCCCGTGATGCAGCTTCTACTGCGGGCATAAAATCTTTTGTAAAAACTCTGGCACCATACACGGATTGAAAGCCATCTCGGAATGCCGTAACCATAAAGTCTACGCGTTTTTTCATAAATACTCTTCCTTTTCGTTAACGTTTTGCATAGGCTGCGGCAGCAGCGATAGCTGCGACGATTTCAGCCCCATCATGTGCACCGGCGGGTGCTGACCCGATAGCCTGAATGGCTGGTGGGGTTGGCTTTATGGGAACTACTTTCTCAGGAAAATACTTAAGTACTACCATGGATAATAGTTTTGTAATAAAAATAAGAATAACCAGGAATGAAAACACTACTGCCATTCCGGTAACCATAAGGATTAATCCTTGTTGCATTACGGACACTTTTAGCTCCTCGCGATATAAATTGACCTATCCAGAAAATCGACATTTCGGCCTTATATGATAGTGTCAAATCTTCATGCAATACTATACTGATAATGACTCAATGATTCAACCAGTGGAGCCATAAGAATTTTAGCAAAGATCAGAATATCATACAATATAAAAATAACGCTCAATATCTATTTTCGGACATCAACTAATGTTAACATATTGACTGAGATCCCTTATATCATTATGTTGCAGTTATGAAACGAGAGCCGTCTCATAAAAATATCATTATTACTGGGCTGGCAAATACCGGAAAAACCACACTTTTTAACACTCTTACCGGAGCGTATGGTTTGGTATCCAACTATCCAATGACAACGATTGAACCACAAGTTGATAAGTACTCATTTCAGGGAGTCAGTTATAAAATTACCGATAGCCCCGGGATGAACGGGCTTCTTGCAAATTCTGAAGAAGAGCTTATTTTCAGGAAAGTAGTCTGTGAAACACCGCCTGATATTATTATTCAGTGTGTGGACGCCAGTCGGTTAAAACAGTCCCTTTATCTGACTTCTGAGCTGTTGTATATGAAAATACCACTAGTTATCTGTCTCACTTCTGTTGATGAAGCGGCCCGGAATGGGAAAAAGGTTGATTCCGGTCTACTTTCCAGGATTCTCCAGATTCCCGTGCTTGAAGGCAGCGATTCCGGGAAATGGGGAGTATACGATGTAAAAGAGGCCGTTGCTAAAGCAGTAGAACTCATATCTCCTAAAATCTACCCTGAAGTTATAGAGAAACAATTGAATGAGCTCCAGACACTGATCCCAGAATCCATTGGTTGGAAACGTCTCTGTGCTGTTCTCAGTATGATGGATGATCCATATATTTCTGATAGTGAAACTGTGGGATCGAATAGCCTGTTCTTTGGATTGTCAGAGGAGATCCGGAAGAATATCAGCCTGAAAAAGAGTGAGCTTTTAGAGAATTTACCAGGAAATTCTTCTGTAATAATTATGAAGGAGCGGGGGAATTGGGTTGATGGGATATTTGAGAGAGTAGTAAGGATCCGTGACAACCATAAGAGCCCCAGCCCTCTTTCCGGGAGAGTTGCTTATTATAGTAGGCACCCGGTGTGGGGAGTTGTTTTTCTGGCAATATTCATTGCAGCTACCTTTTTTTTGGTAGTTGACGTTGCCGGTTGGATTGCCGGATTTCTGGATAATCTAATCAGTGTGCCTATGGTTGGCTGGTTGAATGAAACTATTTCATCACCGTTTTGGAAAGATCTGCTAATTGGTGATTATGGGGTTCTGACGTTAGGATTATTCAATGCTATCATCACGGTTCTTCCGGTTCTGTCAATTTTTTTCCTGCTGCTCGGGCTGCTGGAGGATATTGGATATCTTCCCAATCTATCACTGCTTCTTCGGAGATCCTTTAATAAACTTGGATTGTCCGGGAAAGCCGTGATGCCGATAATTCTGGGATTTGGCTGTAAGACAATGGCAACTATGACAACAAGAAACATTAAGTCAAGAAAAGAGCGTTTAATAGCAATCTTTCTTATTGCATTTGCCCTTCCCTGTTCAGCACAGTTGAGTATGAATATGGCAATTCTTGGGAATGCAGGTTTTTTTGCTTTTGTTATAGCTGTAGTTGTACTGGTTTTGGTAGAGATCTCTGCAGGAGCTGTTCTCAACAGGATTCTTCCGAATGATATTAGACAGGTTTTTATTCAGGAACTACCGACATTCAGGGCTCCTTCTTTGATTGCGATTGCAAAGAAAACGGGCTATCGTGTTTGGTGGTTTCTGAAAGAAGCAATCCCGATCTTTGTCATTGCCGCATTGATTATCTTCTTTATTGATCTGTCCGGTCTTCTGGATCTTACAAAACAGGCTCTGAACCCTCTGGTTGTTCAATGGCTGGGGCTTCCTATCCAAATGGTTGATGCACTGATTCTGATGTTGGCCAGGCAGGAAGCAGCCGCAGGACTTATCCTGAGACTTTCTCAGACTGGGATGCTGAACTTTTCACAGAGTATCATTGCAGTAGTGGTTACTACTATGTTCATACCCTGTTTTGCAAATATTGTAGCGATATTCAAGGAAGCAGGGGTTAAAGCCGCTATATTAATGCTGGTAGCTTTAAACATCTCCACAATACTCCTGGGCGGGGCGCTAAATTGGGTGCTGCAGTTAGCAGAAAGAGTGTTGTAAATTATACAGTTATATATATAAAAATATCATTGAAATAATATATAAAATATCATATAATTAAATATATGAAAAACCTTCAAATAAGTTTAGATAACAATATAGTATCTTTTATTGAAAAGATAACAAAAGAACAGCAGAAAACTCGTTCGGCAGTTATTCGGGAAGCCTTGAATTATTGGATTAAACAAAAAACAATTGAAGAGTTTGAAGCAAATTGGATTAGTGCGTTACAGAAAGAAAAAAAGAGTTATTCCGATGATACTGAAGCATGGATGGCTGCAGAGCATTGGGATGAATCATGAATCGCGGGGATGTATGGTTTATCGATCTAGGCGGGAAATCCGGGAAACGTCCAGTTGTAATTATCACCCGTAGGAATGTAATTGAATATCAAAAGCCAATATTTAAAATTCTTTGAATTTTGAAATTGGCTCAGGTATCAAGTTATTGAAGTTACTACTAAGGGTAAAGGATATCCCACTGAAGTTTATATTGGTCGGAAAGCCAATCTTCCTGATTCATCTTTTGTGCAGGCAGACAATATTCACATTGTTCCGAAAAACAGATTAGTTAAATATATTGGAACTCTTGATGATTCAACCATGATTGAGATATCGCTCAAGGTGATTTTGGCATTAGGTTTGGAAGAAGCAGCTATAGATATATAATATGAGGTATATTAAAAAGAATGTGTCTTCTTTTTTATTAACTGAAGGATTTCATCGGAGATTGCTGATGGTTCTCTTTTAGGGGTGAGACTTTTCGCATCCTCTTTTGTATTTCCGACAGATGCTGCAGTGATGGAGTCTATCCCATAATCACTCAGATCACTTATTGCTGATGTTACAACAAGAATAGTTTTATCTTTCTCTAGCAGTTCACCCAGGAATGCTTCAGTATCACTTTGTAAGCCGAATGCATAGAAGGTGGAGAGGACAAGGATCACATCCCACTCACCGGTTTGGATATCGTTTAGTGAGCTCAGGTTCTCAATTTTCAAATTGTAATCAGATCCCAGCTCCAATGCCAGTTGAGAGACGACTTCCTGTTTCCATGGAGTGTCTTCAGTAGCAATGTAGACTTGGTATTTTCCGTCCGGATTAACCTCGTATGGGTCAAACTCGATTCTAATAGCACGGGGTGAAGTGCAGCTTGTGAAAAACATACTGATCGCAGCAATCAAAAATAAATTTGTTAAAGTTTGGAAAATTTTCTCTCTTTTCATTATCGGTGACCTCATTAGTTCAGTTTATAAAGAAATACTATCAGAAGTAGTCAGATGGTATAATCTTAAAATCATCATCTATACCAATTCCCTTTATGCATAGATATAGAAGTTTTTGAATGAGTGTAATTACATATATTATAGCATATTCATGATCAAAAACTTCAAAAGTTAATATTTAAAATTCCTTGAATTTTAAAATTGACTCAACTATAATAGAATATACTATGAATGAAACCAAAATTACAGAAGAATATCTTGAAGCTCTGTGGATACTGCTTGAAAAACAGGGAGATATCGATGATCCGCTCGACCTGATACGGTTAAAAAAATACTTTGGCAAACAGTATAACAGCAACATAGTTGAAAGACTAGTGGGAGAAAAGTTTGTTATATTGGATAACGCTCTTATATCCTATACAGAGCTGGGCAGGGCAAAAAGCCGGCAGATCATCAGGGCTCATCGCCTGGCCGAGAGGCTTTTGTATGATGTGCTGGGAATGAGAGATTACGAGGTTGGGGCATGTGAGTTTGAACACATAATGGATACGAATCTTATAAACGGGATTTGTACACTTCTTGGACACCCGAGAAGATGTCCTGATGGTTTGCTGATACCTGAAGGAACTTGCTGCAGAACTGAATCAGGATCCCAACCGAATCCTACTGTCTCAGTGATGGAGATGCGAATCGGGGAGGCCGGAAGGGTTGCTTCAGTAAATGCAGATGAAGATATCCAGCTGCATATACTTGAAAGTCTGCAAATTCGACCTGGAACATTAATAAAAATTCATCAAAAATCTCCTTCAATAGTAGTGGAATGCAGTGGCGGAAGTGTTGCTATCGATGAATCAATAGCTGAAAATATTCATGTTTGGAAACTTCTGAGTTCTGAGGCGGAAAAAATAGTACAATACTCAGCACCTCGCTATGGTAGGGGACGGGAAATTTCTCCGCACAGGAGGTTTAGAAGACATCGGAATGCCGAATGTGAATATGACTGCGGACCAAAAGCCCTTGAACGGGAGAAAAAAATTGGGGATAGCGCCAATTTGGGAAATAATTCCGGAAGGAAAAGACAACGGCGGGGGAGAAGTGATTCATGAACAAATTACCAGAGGGCTTTGTACGTATCAGCCCGGATCAATTCACCATAAATCCTTTTTCCTTAATCGGGAAAGAGTGGTTTCTTGCTACTGCAGGAAATAAGGATTCCTGGAACACCATGACTGCCGCGTGGGGTGGTTTAGGATTTCTCTGGAATCAGCCGGTAACCTATACCTTTGTTCGTTATAGTCGGTATACATACGAATTTATGGAACAGAACAGCCATCATACCCTCTCTTTTTTTGATCCGACATGGAAAAAAGCACTGAATTTCTGCGGGTCTCATTCTGGAAGAGACACAGACAAAGCTACTGAAACAGGTCTTCTTCCGATTCCTCTCGATTCTGTTGAAGGGGTAAACGGCTCTTCAGTTGGATTTTCACAGGCTTCTTTGATTATCATTTCAAAAAAACTCTATAGCGGGGAGCTTTCTCCTGACGATTTCTCCAGTATGGAAATTCACGATTTATATCCGAAAAAGGATTATCACAGAATGTATGTAGGTGGTATTGAGGCCATACTGGTTAAGGAAAAGTGGCTGCAGAAACACAATCTCACACAGATTCAGGATAACTGAAAGGGCAGCATAAATGTTTATTCAGGTTCACAGGAAAATTACCCGGGAAGCAGTTAAGCAGGAGATGCCGGAACTTTTTAAGCGTGAATCGAGATTGATAGAGCATGGAAACTTATCGGTTGATTACCGATCGTGGGTTTGGTATCAGCGGCAATATCATGTTGATAGAATACCTTTTTCTGCACATGCGGATGCCTGGGAAATGGGGCAGTTGGTTTTTAGAGAAAGAGAAATGGAAATTGCTCAGGCTCTGACTGCAAAAAAAAATCGAAGAGCATATAGGCAGTTAGGGGCGCTGCTGCATACAACACAGGATTTTTTCAGCCATACAAATTATTACTCAATGAACACCATGAACCAAAATGAGTTTATCAATTCTCTCACAGAAGGGCTCGAAATGCCGGAAATTACCCTGATTTGCTCATTGTCTCCCTGGTTTGCCATGCGGCGGGATGATGATGGTTATTCCCATAAAGAGTTCCATAAAGATAGAGATGAGGAGAAGGTCTATGAGGGAGCTCTTCAGGCTTCATGTATTATGCTGAGGAAGATTCGTCCCTTGTTTTTCCCCGAATAAAAAACCGGGAAAAATTGACTTATTATGAGTCAATACTCTATACTGTCTGAAGTGAAAAAACTATCCAAAAATCCAATTTTGGGAATAAAACAAATCATGTAAGGAGATCATGTTATGAAAAAGATCGGTTTATTACTGCTGTTAATGCTTGCAGCAGGTGCACTTCTATTTGCTCAGGGTGCTGATGAAGCTCCCGTAGAAAATGAAGCCTTTAAGGTTGCCTTTGTCTATATCGGCCCTCCAGGAGATCTGGGATGGACCTATATGCACGACCAGGGTCGACTTTATATGGAAGAGAAACTTGGTGACAAAGTAGAAACTGCATTTATTGAGAGTGTAGAGGAAGGTCCTGACAGTGCAAGAATAATGGGACAATATGCTATGCAGGGTTATGACATGATTTTTGCTACATCTTTTGGTTATATGGATTATATGCTTGAGACTGCCGGGGATAATTTGGATACCTATTTTGAACATTGTTCAGGTTTTAAGACGACTGATAATATGTCTACCTATTTTGGAAGAATGTATCAGCCGCGATACCTTTCCGGTATGGTAGCCGGTGAAATGACTGAATCAAATATCATTGGTTATGTAGCAGCTTTCCCTATCCCTGAGGTTATAAGAGGCATCAATGCCTTTACTCTCGGTGCACAGGCGATGAATCCTGATGTTGAGGTTCGGGTTGTTTGGACTTATACCTGGTATGATCCGGTTAAAGAGCGGGAAGCTGCAGTTGCACTTCTTGATGCCGGTGCAGACATCCTTGCACAGCATCAGGATACTACAGAACCTCCCAAAGCTGCAAAAGAACGCGGAAAACTCAGTGTAGGATACGATGCGGACATGCGCAAGTTTGTCGGCGATTCTGTACTGGTATCTCCTGTCTGGAACTGGGGATCTTACTATGCAGAAACAGTTGAAAATGCAATTAACGGAACATGGGAAACACACCAGTTTTGGGGCGGTCTTGCAGAAAACTCCGTTAAACTCTCTGATTTCAGCCCGTTGGTACCGGCAGATGTTCAGGCAGCAGTATTGGCTAAACGGCAGGAAATTGTTTCAGGTGACTGGGATGTATTTACCGGTCCTATCTACGGTCAGGATGGTGAAGTAGTTGTACCTGCAGGAACTGTTATGGAAGACGGTGCTATGCTTGGCATGGGCTTTTTCGTACAGGGAGTTGTTGGCTCAGTAGACTAAATTATAAAATTACTATTGCCGGTCGGACAGGTTTGCCTGGACGACCGGCTTTTTTCTTTCGGAGAGGGGGCTTCATTTGGTGGGAAAAGAGACTCAAAAAAAGACTCAGGACAATGTAATTCTACGCATGTCGGGAATTACAAAACGATTTCCCGGGGTTACCGCTAATAATCATGTTGACCTCTCTCTAAACGCGGGAGAAATTCTGGCGCTTCTGGGAGAAAATGGTGCAGGTAAAAGTTCTTTGATGAATGTACTTGCCGGTTTGTATCGGCCTGATGAGGGGTCGATTTTTATCAGGGGCGAACAAGTTCAGATACATTCGCCGCAGGATTCAATGCGATTGGGTATTGGCATGATCCATCAGGAGTTTATGCTTGTTGAGACCATGACTGTGGCTGAAAACATTATCCTGGGAATGAAAGATCTGCCCTTTATCCCGCTTATGCAGGAAGTACGGAATAAGATTACTGAATTATCTGAGCGCTATGGTTTGAAAGTAAATCCGGACAAGTATATTTATGAACTGAGTGTTGGTGAACAGCAGCGTGTTGAGATTCTGAAACTTGTCTATCAGGGAGCAGATATTCTGATTCTTGATGAACCTACTGCGGTTCTCACCCCGCAGGAGGCCAGAGACTTAAACACTATTATTGGAATGATGCTGTCCGAAGGAAAATCCGCTATTTTTATTACCCATAAAATGGATGAGGTGATTGAATTTTCTCATCAAGTACAGGTGCTGAGGAAGGGCGAGACTGTTGCTGTCTGTAAAACAGATGAGGTTACTCCCAAAGATCTTGCAAAAATGATGGTAGGACGTGAAATTTTATTCCATCTTGAACGTGACGTATACAAACCCGGAGAAGTCAGGGTGCATGTTGAAGATGTAAGTGTAATTGATCAGACAGGCAGGGCAGTTCTGGAGCATATATCTCTGGATCTTAAGGAAGGAGAAGTTCTTGGTATTGCCGGGGTTGCAGGAAACGGGCAGCAGGAACTATCTGAAGTAATTACCGGACTTATGCCTGTTACCAGTGGTTATCTCTATTTGGATGAACGTGATGTAACTGGAGCAACTCCTCTAAAAATGATTAAAAACGGCATCAGTCATATACCGGCAGACCGCAGTGCTATGGGTGTTGTTGGTGATATGAGTGTTGCTGATAATTTGGTTATGAAGCGATATCGAAAAAGACCCATGTCGAAAAATGGAATCCTGAACGGTTCTGTTATTGTTAAGTTTGCAAAAAAAATGATTGATGTGTTTAAAATTGCAACACCGGAATCTTCAACACGGGTGAAATTTCTATCAGGCGGTAATATTCAGAAAACGATACTTGCCCGGGAGATAGATTCCTGTGGAGGAATTCTGATTGCAGTATATCCTTCCCGGGGCCTTGATGTCGGGGCAACAGAAGCCGTGAGAAAGAACATACTTAAGCAGCGTGATAATCGTGCTGCGGTGCTTCTTGTCTCAGAGGAGCTGGAAGAGCTGATGATGGTGTCAGATAAAATAGCTGTTATGTTTGAGGGAAAGATAATGGGAATTGTTGATGCCCGCGAGACCAACATTGAACAACTGGGTATGATGATGGCCGGAATGGTGAAGGAGAGCACTCTATGAGGATGGTGCACTATAAGAATAAGAGAATAGTGTTGGAGAAAAGGGAAGCACGTTCAGGAAAAATTCTGTTTATTGTTCCTATAATTTCTTTTATTGTCTCCCTTGTTTTGGGGGCTGTTGTACTTGCTGCATCAGGAGCAAACCCATTTAGTACCTATTTTTATATGGCGAGGGGTGCCTTTGGGAGTTGGGTTGGATTTACTGAGACTTTAGTAAAAGCCATTCCGCTTATATTGACCGGACTGGGAGTTACTATTGCGTTTAAACTGAGGTTCTGGAATATCGGAGCTGAAGGTCAGCTTGTTTTTGGTGCTATAGGTACCGCCTGGGTTATGATTTTCTGGACATTTTTACCTGTTCAAATGCTTCTGCCGATTGCTCTTCTGGTTGGGATGACAGCTGGCGCTTTATGGGCTGGTATTGCTGCAGTGTTGAAGGCGAAATGGGGTGTAGATGAGACACTAACCACGCTGATGATGAATTATATTGCGATATTGTTTGCTGAATATCTCTATTACGGACCCTGGCGTGATCCTGATGGCTATGGTTTTCCCGGTACAAAAGCTTTTCCACGGGAGGCATGGCTGCCGAGGATTGCCGGCCGGGCACATTGGGGATTGGTAATTGCACTGGCAGCTGCAGTAATTCTCTGGTTTGTTCTCTATAAGACAAAGTGGGGTTTTGAGATAAAAATGATTGGACTGAACCAGCGGGCTGCAAGGTGTCAGGGGGTAAACATCCAACGAAATATCATTCTTGTTCTGCTGGTTTCCGGAGCGTTGAGTGGCCTTGCAGGTGCAGTTGAAGTTACTGCAGTTCAGCATCGGCTTATGAAAGGAATTGATATGGGGTATGGATTTACGGCAATAATTGTTGCCTGGATGGCTCAGTTGAATCCTTTTGCAGCGGTGCTTGTAGCTCTCATTATGGCAGGACTGCTTGTGGGCGGCGATCAGATTCAGATGATGATGGGGCTGCCAGCCTCTATGGGCTTGGTTTTGCAGGGTTTATTGCTTTTTCCACTGCTTGCCGGAACAATTTTTTCTGATTACCGGCTCAGAGTCGTTAAACAAGAGGAGGTAGAACAGTGCAGTTAATTACCACTTTGCTTGCAGTTACACTTGGTGCGGGAACCTCTCTTCTCTATGCGACATTGGGTGAAATCTATACCGAACGGGCAGGTATCCTGAATTTAGGTGTAGAAGGTATGATGATGATGGGGGCACTAAGTGCTTTTACGGTATCTTTTTATACAGGCAGTTTGATACTGGCTATTGTAGTAGCCATGTTGATAGGCGGCGCCATGGCTCTGATTCATGCCTTTCTCTGTATTACGATGCGTGCAAATCAGGTTGTAAGTGGGTTAAGTATAACGCTTTTTGGTACAGGACTTGCCAGTTATCTTGGTCAGCGGTTGGGACCTGCTTCCAATGGAAAGAATCTAGTTGGTATGACTGCTTCAAGTTTTACCGATTACTCTATTCCCTTTCTGGAAGATATACCAATACTCTCTGCATTTTTTAATCAGGATATATTAACCTATGCTCTTTTTTTGATCGTACCGATTGCCTGGATTTATATGTATAAAACACGCTCAGGGCTTACCCTTCGGGCTGTTGGTGAGGATCCCCGTACTGCAGCTGCCATGGGCATATCAGTTTCAAAAGTCCGTTATATCTATACAGTAATTGGTGGTATGCTTGTAGGGTTGGGCGGCGCTCACTTAACTCTGGGATATACTCCCGGATGGTCGGAGAATGTTACCGGCGGAAGAGGCTGGATTGTTATTGCTCTTGTTATTTTTGCCGGTTGGAATCCCGGCAGAGCAATTTTCGGGGCAGTTCTGTTTGGCGGAATTAATGCTATTCAATTCCGGCTGCAGGCCGCAGGAACAGTAATACCGGCATCATTTCTTAATATGGCACCCTATATTGTAACGGTAATAGTTCTTACGGTAATGACGTTGCTCGGTCGGAAAAAAAGAGGTAAATTCTCACCCCCAGCGGCTTTAGGTACTTCATTTTCAATAGAAGATAAATAGACTGGTGTACAGTTATTGGGTATAAAAATAAGGGTCAGTGATTTAATTTCCACTGACCCTCTTGTTTTATATTAATTAAAAAACTGTTAAAATACTGTTGGCTCCCATAATTCATCATTTAAATAGACAATACCATTAACGATATCCACTCTTTTAATATCACCACTAGGGTAACGAATTGTTCCGGTAAGACGCCCATAAAAATATGTTCCTTCAAATCGAGTTCCCCCAGGTAGAGAGAGGGTGAACTCCTGCCCATTTTCAAGAAGGGAGAGGTCTAGCTCAATTTTATTGGCACCTGCAGCACGGCCTTTGTTTTCCGTTGTTGTAAATTTTGTTCCATTATAAGTTACCGTATAATATTTTGTTTTTATTGAGCCGTTTTTTTCCTTTTTAGCAGCTGACATAGTGCCGGTAAAATCATTACCTGGTGCTTCATCCTGGGTTAGTGTCATGGTGGTTAATGTATCAGGATTATCGTCAACAGTCGATTTATCTTTATACATACCCTCAATATGCGAAACTACTGTAAGACCTGAACCGTTTAAAGTCTGTTCAATTTCCTTGGTTATATGCTGTTTTTCTTTGCCTTTTTTATCGGTGTAAGTGGTAAAACTGTATACCTTTTTTGAGGTTAAAGTCATTGGGTCTGTTGAATCATCATATACTTCTTTTGACCGGGTTACGGTTCGGGCATAGTCGTCCTTTTTCTTCTCAACACTCTGTAGACTGAATACAACCATATTACGCTCAGTTTGATTTCCAAGTTCTGCATAGTAAGTTATGGACTCAAAATCGGGACGATGAGGAGCTCTTTTTGGGGCTTGATCAGCCACAAAATTACCGCTGCTTTCTTTATAGCTGTAGAAATCTCCCGCAACATCTATTGTTATTTCAGGTGTCACTGTTGCATCATCAAATAGACTAGGATCTTTTCCATCATCTTTGAGTGCAAATTTATAATCAGTTAAATTATCAATAATAGACTCAGCAGTAATGGTATAAACATCGTCGCCAGATACTGCGGGACCAAACAGGTAGTTTGAATGCTGAACCTTTGAACCGTCATGCATGTTGTCGTAATAGTCGAAAAACTCTCCGGTATTATCGAGTATGGAATGG
>Ga0075121_1000620_pt1 | contig 24337 bp, 24 predicted proteins | sample AntAceMetag02UKG_FD_69793 | JGI IMG/M metagenome (GOLD analysis project Ga0075121, IMG submission 69793) | Saline lake microbial communities from Ace Lake, Antarctica - Antarctic Ace Lake Metagenome 02UKG | ecosystem: Environmental > Aquatic > Non-marine Saline and Alkaline > Saline | place... | reverse complement strand
CTGTTCAAAGATGAGCAGGTTATTCATGTCTCTTTTTCCCGGAATGTCGGTCATGTAATTTCCTGGTACGAAGATATATTTAAAGAGATTTCAAGGAAGAGAGATCTTGATGATGCCATGGATGTGCATGATGAAGTAATCAAACATCGTGTAATCTTGAATTTTAGCCAGGATAATGCAACTGTTGAGCAGATTCTGAGTAGTCTTAAAGCGATGATCAAAGATGGCGGATTTAAAGCAGATGCCGTGTTCTTTGATGGTTACAAGATGACTATTATAGATGGATCAGATCTGGATAAGATCAAGAAATTTGCTGCTGAAATGAATATTGAAGTCTGGTTTAGCGTCTCTCCTGTTTTAAAGGATGTAGAAGTGGATCAGTATGGAGTTCCTGAGACATTGAGTAAAGTTCTTGATAAACTTGATGTTCTGATCGGTCTTAAATATAAGGACAACCATGTGCAGATGACGGTAGTTAGGGATCACGGCAGCCTTGAGCCGCACAAAATGGCCTTGAAACTTGATCCTAAAACTATGTTAATATCACAAGAGTAAGAACTGTATTAGTTACTTATAGTGACTATTGAGAAGAGCCGGTTTATGCCGCTCTTTTTTTGTCTAAAAAGTACTTACACCCAGGCGTCAGGTTCAGTTTTTTCCAGAAGAACTACAACCTCTGCTGAGATGCTTTCTCCTAACCCAATGGGACCTAATCCTTCAGCAGTTTTTGCTTTAATTGATATATGGTCTGAATCCATCAGGAGAAAATCTGCAATATTTTTTCGGATTGTATTCTTATAAGGTTTAAGGCTGGGTCTTTCCAGATAAATAACAGAATCCATATTTCCCAATGAGAAACCGACAACCCGGATTTTCTCTATAACGATTTCCAATAAATCCATACTGTTCGCATCTTTCCATTCCGGGTCTCCGGGAGGAAATATTTCTCCAATATCTCCTGCTGCTGCTGCGCCTAACAGTGCATCAATAAGTGCATGGATAAGTACATCACCATCTGAATGAGCTTCAGCTCCAGTCGGAGATTCTATAGCTATCCCGCCAAGTTTTAGCGGTTTTCCCGGAACAAGTTTATGTGTATCGCTGCCGAAGCCAATTCTCATTAGTTGTGTGCTCCTTGAACTTCGAATTTTGCTATATCAGAAAAAAATGTAATCTTTCTGTTTACAGGGTCTCCCGGAATTGTTTTAACTCTTCCGCCCCAGTAAGTAAAAACTTCGGTATCATCATAACATTTTTTATTATGCTTCTTTGCCATTTTATGAGCTTTTAGTATTTCGGGAAACCAAAAGGTTTGCGGAGTTTGAACGCCGACAAAATATCCACGATCATGATGCCCATCGATTAACCCATCGTTATCGATAGATTTCAAGGCATCAACCTGCGGAATAACCGGCGCGGAACCACCAAAGATCAAAGCAGCATTCAAAGCAGCGAGGATTATCTCTTTTGTTACCCATGGACGGGACGCATCATGAATTAGTACTAGTTTTGGAGGAGTGTCTAATTTGGTTGCTGCGGCAATTGTCTCAAGACCATTACGTACAGATTCCTGGCGGGATTTTCCACCCTCAACAAACAGGAGCCTGGTCAGTGAAGGAATATTCAAGGTTTTTACAATCTCACTGGTTGCTGAAGAGAGTCCTGGTGTACAGGTTATTAGTAAGCTTTTTGGATCATATGCTGAATCACTGAGAGCTTCGATAAATGTACGAATTGTTTTACTGAGAACGGTTTCCCCCTGTAGAGGGTGAAACTCTTTTTTTAGATGATTATCTGATGTTTCCCTAAATCTTGAACTGTTTCCTGCTGCAGTTATCAAAATGGATACAGGAGTTCTGGTCGTCACTCTCAGGCTTCCAGTCTGGTGAAGATCATCTCCTCAATCTCTTTTTTTTCTTTGTTGAAGGAAAATGACATTTCATCTATGAGAATTTTCAAAGCACTGTCAAAAAGTTTACGTTCCTGAACCGGGAGCTCTTTTATTTTACTTCTGTGATAAAGAGCCTGAACTACAGATGCAATAGTGATAACAGTTCCCTCTTTGAGAAGATCCAGGTTCATTTGGTACCGAAGCTTCCAGTCAATAGTTACAGGTTCATATATACTGGATAGTGAATCAAGAGCTTCCTGTGCTTCTGCCGGAGTTACAATTCCTCTGATTCCCAGTTCTGTTGCTTTTTCAACAGGAATCATTACCGTCATGTCTGTTATATCAAGATAAATAATGTAATAGGAAATGGGCTTTCCTTTAAAATCTCTATCTTCAATTTCTTTAATAATACCCACGCCCTGAAGCGGGTATACGATATGCTCACCAACTGAAAATGCCGTTTTTTTGCTTGTAGAATTCATAAATCTAATTATACTCAATAGTGTTAGGATAGTCAAAGGGAATGAAATGCCGTATTATGAAAATATGAGAAATGAGCGATTTTCAGGAATACTTTTACACCCGACATCCCTCCCGGGTTCCTACGGAATTGGCGATTTTGGGCCTGAAGCATATAAGTTTGCTGACTTCGTTTCTGACTGTTCTGTTAAGCTCTGGCAGATACTTCCCTTGGGGCCGACCGGCTATGGAAACTCTCCTTATTCAGCCAGATCAAGCTTTGCCGGAAATACTTATTTGATAAGTCTGGATATTCTTGTGGAGAAAGGGTTGCTGACAGAAAAACAGATTCACAGAACCTATGATTTACAGAATGATATTGAGAGCGCTCCTGCGTATGCAGGAACCGACAGAAGAGTAGATTTCTCACTTGTTGAGCTACGAAAAAGAGATTTGCTTATTACAGCGGCTGAAAAGTTTGTTGAATTTTTCGATGGAGAAAATCGTTCCGGGTATGAGAATTTTTGTGCTGATAACAGTAAATGGTTAAATGATTATGCTTTGTTTGCTGTAGCAACTGAAAAATATAATGATTCAAGATGGTTTTTGACCTGGGAGCATGGGCTTGGGTATCGTGATCCTAAGGTGCTTGGGAGATGGTTTCAGGAGTATGCTGAAGAGATTGAGATTCAGAAAGTTCTGCAGTATTTTTTTTATGAGCAATGGACAGCATTAAAGCAGTATGTTAACCGCAAAGGGATTGAACTTATAGGAGATGTTCCCATTTTTGTAGCGGCTGACAGCGCAGATGCGTGGGTAAATCTGGGTCTGTTTAAGACCGATGCAAATGGGAATTTTTCTGCACAATCCGGAGTGCCTCCAGATTTTTTTAGTGAAACAGGCCAGCTTTGGGGAACTCCGGTCTATGATTGGGATCATTGTGAAAAAGAGATCCTGCAGTGGTGGGTGCTTCGGATCAAGAAGGCTCTGGAACAGACTGATATTGTGAGAATAGATCATTTTCGAGGACTGGAAGCCTACTGGGAAGTTGCGGCCGGTGAAGAGACAGCGATAAACGGACGCTGGGTTAAAGCCTCGGGTTATAAGTTGTTTATGCTGATTCAAAAGGAGCTTGGAGACGTCCCGATCATTGCTGAAGATCTTGGAGTAATGACCCCTGAGGTTATCGCACTGCGTGATGGATTCAACCTTCCCGGTATGAAGATATTGCAGTTTGCTTTTGATCGAACAGAATCAGGAGTATTGGACGCAGCAAATGATTTTCTGCCTCACAACTACCCGGTAAATTGTGTTGCCTATACCGGAACTCATGATAATGATACAACTCTTGGTTGGTACAATAATCTTAATGAAGATGGAAAAGATCTGGTACGTAGATATCTGGCCCGATCAGGTGATGATATTTCCTGGTCTATGATGCGGCAGGTAATGGTCTCCCCGGCTCGTTATGCGATATTCCCTATGCAGGATCTGCTCTCGCTTAGTGCTGATTGTCGAATGAATATTCCCTCTACTGTCGGCGCCAATAACTGGTCGTGGAGAATGATGCCGGGTGCGGCAGATTCACAGCTCTCTTCCAGGTTTAGTGAGATGGTTCGAATGTACGGCAGAGCCTGATGGATGTGGCAGTTTAGAAAGAGTTTGAAGCATCCCTGCTTGGTTCATGGGTGTCAAAATACTTCATCGGATGAATATCCAGAAGGTTCGGGTACCAGCCGGATACAATATCAGTATTGATAAAATTAACCGAGACACTGTGCGAGATGGGGATTACCGCTGCCTGCTGAAGAAGAATATTTTCTGCTTCACGAAAATAAATAAAGCGATCAGCATCATTTCCCTGTTCAAGACCTTTCCTGATAAGTGAATCAAATTCCGGATTCTGATATTTCCCCGGATTGAAATTACTGTCTGATAACCATAAATTTAGAAAACTGTACGGGTCGTAAAAGTCGCCGATCCAAGTAATGAATCCCATGGTATAGGGAGAATTTTCAGGATCTCCCAGATATACCGAGAAAGGGACAACATCAATGATTACTATAATTCCAAGTTCAGAACTCCAGATATCTGTTATCTGATCTGTTATCTCTTCAAGCGCTTCGCCGGGATGAATTGCAATATGGATCGTCGGCAGTCCGAAACCATTTTTAAATCCTGCCTCTTCAAGAAGTTGAAATGATGTCTCCCGATCAGCTCCAGCAATGCCGGTTGACCCAAAATAGAGGGAGTCCTGAGGTACCAGGGTTTCGGTTGGGTATAAGAAGTTCCCGTTTTCACGTATTTCATCCCAGGGGATGAGCAGTGACAGAGCTTCACGGACTTTCGGCCTAGAGTAGGGGCCGGAATTTTCTGAAAAGTAGTAAAATCCGGTGGAGTACTCGGGATAAGCTATAACATCGTTTTCATCATACAGGAGCTGTATTGGTATATATGCTTCTGACCAATGAACAAGCTCTCCTGAAAAATCAATGAGAAGGTCAAGGCCTGATTTGCGTAGTTCAATCCTGATATGTTCTGATTTTACACTATCTTTGTCCCAGTAGTATGGATTTTTTTCCAGATAAATTTCTTCTTCGTTTGCAGAAACAATTTGATAGGGGCCGCTGCTTATAAAATTTTCGGAAGTTATATTATCAAGATCTCTCAGATTATCAGGGTGTATTGCGCAAAAAATATGATGACATAATATATTAAAAAGATATGGGGTATTAAGAAGGTCTTGAGCCGGGGTTGTCAGCTCCAGCTCAAGCGTATAACGATCAATAGCCCTTATTCCAACTCTCCTCTTGTCTGTATCCAGGCCGGTTCGGTATGCACGTACCCCTTTAATTATATCAAGAAGAGATGCCATGTCACCTTCGGTTTCTGGTTGGATAAGATGAAACCATGTGTTGAGAAATGTGTATGCGGTAATAGGATCGCCGTTGCTGAATTTTGCATCTTTACGTATTGATATGGTCCAGATCAGTCCATCAGCAGACGGTTCAATAGAGTTTGCTGCGCCGAGAACCGGATCAAGTGATGATGGATGGTATGTAACAAGTCCCTCAGTAATTGCTGTAAACAGTTGAGCTGAGTTGATATTTGTTGATTTCTGCGGATTGAAAGTGAAGGGTTCTTTGTTCATCTCAATTGCTATAACAAACTCAGATGATTTACGCAGCTGGACAGGAGATTCTGATTTTTTTGGAATCAGGTCAGCACTCGTAAGAGCAGGTAGAATTGAAAATATAAGAATTATTGGTATAAGAAATTTTCTTAAATTGTGCATATAATTTCCATTTGATTGTTACTAAGGTTCCCATTGCATTGACTAAGGATCTTCAATTATAATGTATTTTTCAATTAGTGTCATGGTTTTTTGCAATGCTTTCTGTAACTAAGGGTGACACTTGATTTAACTCTTAGTATACTGATGCTATGCAAAAGAAGATGATTGAAAAACATTACTCACTCCGCGTCAATTCTAAAGATAAAGCCTATCATATACTTGATTGGGAGAGTGAAGAAGCTCACCTGAGCCGGTTTAGTGTTCTCACTGATCAGCTGGATATTTCCGGTCTGTCGATTCTTGATGTCGGTTGTGGTTTGGGTGATTTGTATGGTTTTATTCGTGATAAAAAGATCGATGTTACTTATACAGGAATTGATATTCTGGATGATATGGTAAAAGAGGCAGAAAGGCGTTATCCTGACGCCTCCTTTCTTTTAGGTGATATGTTTTCCAGCGATCTGTTTCCCGAGGGCAAATATGATGTTGTCTACAGCTCAGGAATTTTCAATCTGAATTTAGGAAACAATAGAGATTTTCTGCAAAATGCATTGCCTGTTTTTTTTAAGGTAGCTTCAAAGTGGGTGGTTTTTAATCTGCTGGATCCAGATCATCCGGTGCAGAGTGAAAAATATTCCTACTTTGAACCTGAAGAGGTGATCCCCTGGGTTGCGGAGTTCTCAGAGCATATCTGCGTGGTTCGGGATTATGTTCCTCATGATTTTACGGTAATCGGTAGGGTGGATTGAGTAGTATACACAAGCTCTTTTATTACATAATTTCTGATAAAGAGGCTGCTAATGAATGGAAGAATTCTATCTGATTAGCGCTGCAATTGCACTCTGCATCAGAGAGTGCTCTGGAAATCTCTTTTATGCGAAAATATGTCCCGGTCAGCAGATTTGTCAACTGCTGTGATTGCTCAGTAATAGCCATGGATCCATTTTTGAAAATTGTGATGGATTCAATCTTTCCCTTCCCAATTTTAAGCTCTACAGGAATATTTTCAGACCTGTTTTTTGTGGGTCGGCAGACCGCAGTTATGGTAAAATGTGGAGTTTTCCCAAGCCTCCATTCCGGGTTTGTAAGCTGATCAATTATTTCCTGAATACCTGCTCTTTTTCTTACCGCATTATCATCTATAAATACTCTTGTTGGTTCTTTTATTTCTGTGAAAGTGAAGGCTTTTGAGAAAGTGAAGGCTTTTGAGAAAGTGAAGGCTGCTGCAGAGTATATTTTTTCATAGGAAATTGCAGGATTACAGTCAGTTAAATTGGTAACAGAAGATGACACAGATTTTGTCCCTTTCGCTTCGGAGACAGATAGGCCCGGAATCAAATATGCAGTAAGTTTATCAAGATCAGTATTTACCAGAAGAGTCCCATGATGATAGGCTTTATCTCCTGAAATTCTGTAGGCACTTCCGGAAATTTTTTTGCCGCCAGCTAAAATATCATTTCGTGGAGAAATTTCAGCCTGAACTCCGAGAAACCGCAGGCTCTCTACGATAAGACCTGTTGCGGTAGCCCGGTTAAACTCCTGGCGGGAGGTCATGTAACTGTAATTTATATTACCAGGATCATGATAGACCGTTCCCCCACCACTGAAACGCCGGAAAAACGGCACATTATCCTGATTCATACGTTTCAGGCTGCACTCAAGCCAGGGATTTTGGTTTCTTCCAATGATAACTGAAGGATTGTTTCGATACAGCAGAAGAATGCGTGAATCAGGCTCCATGTTTCTAAATAGAGACTCTTCAAGTGCAAGATTGAGCTGCGGATCTAATGAAGTGCTGATATAGACTGCTGTATCTGTCATTATCTTATTGTATACAGTGTCAGAGCGTGTTTGTAAAGATCAGCTTACGTATACAACTGGTATGAGATTCAATTTCATGCTATATAAAGAGTATGAATATCATTTTATTTGAGTCGTATCCTGAAAACGGCAGAATTTCGCTATTTGATGAGAGAGGAAAGCATATTAAAAAAATCCTGCGACTGCAGGAGGGTGAAAGTTTTCTTATGGGGCTGGTGAACGGGTTTGCCGGAAGAGCAGTTATTACCAGAATGGATACAGAAGCAATTTCCATTGACTGGAAACCGGAAATTCCTCCTGTGCCGCTTTTCCCGATAACATTACTGGTTGCTCAGGTGAGGCCAATTTGTATGAAAAGGATACTGCGTGAGGCTGTGAGTCTTGGTGTTGAAAGGATATTTGTATCCGGAACCGATACGGGAGAACGTTCATATAGAGATGCCAAGTTGTGGAAGGATGGAGAATTTCGTAAATATATTCTAAGTGGCGCACAACAAGCTGGTAAAACTGCTATTCCTGAGCTTAAACTGTTCAACACTCTGGATGCAGTTGAAGAAGAAATAAAACAGGAAGGTGCAGATTGTGTTCGTATTGCTCTGGATAATGGTAATCCGGGAATTAAACTTTCAATTATACAGATACCGACCGGTAATAAGTATATCCTTGCTGTTGGGCCTGAAAGAGGTTGGTCCGTTAGAGAAAGGGCGTTGTTTACTGGTGCTGGATTTCTTTCAGCTGGCTTAGGTGACCGGATACTGAGAACTGAAACTGCTTGTTCTGCAGGACTTTCACTTCTTCTGGGCAGGCTGGATTTTATGTAGCACACTATCTACGGTGGCGCAATACTAATTGCCCTGTGAGCGGTTTTCTGGTAAAGTGAGATTTATTGGAAAATCATGTTGGTTTTTCTCTGTGGTAACATCTGCAGATTGCTGTATGTGCAGAACATTGTAAAAAAACATTATTACCGCTGGAGTGAAGTGGAGGTAGATATGAGTTTTTGGTTAGCTATAGTTATAATTGTATCTGTTGGTTCAGCTACAGAAATATCCAGGCAATATTTTAAGAAAAGAGAGAGCGGAGCAAATGTTTCCGAACAAAAGCTTGATGAGCTTATGAAAGTAATTGAGAAACATGAGAGCCGGTTGAGCAATCTTGAGACAGTAATTCTTGAATTGGATAGAGATAAAAAGTACGATAATCTCTAGGAAAAGTATCAACCATCTGTAGAAAAATACAAATAATACCAGTGAGGTTCTTTCAAAATTCATTAAATTTTGAATTTTGCTTAAGTCACTAATTAATAACATTTTATGGAGGCCTTATGGCGCACTGCACAGTACCGGAAGCGGAAGCAATCCTTGATAAATCTTATCCTGTTCTTGATAAGGGGTTTGTACGGTTAATTGATTATCTCGGATCAGATGACCGGATTGTTCAAGCGGCAAGGGTTTCTTATGGAGAGGGAACAAAGTCTTATCGCAAGGATAAAGGTCTCATAAATTATCTCTTGAGAAACGATCACACTTCACCATTTGAGCAGGTGAATTTTACATTTCACATTAAGATGCCGATATTTGTTGCACGGCAATGGATACGGCATAGGACAGCAAGACTTAATGAAATTTCTGGCCGATACAGCGTGATGACTGATGAGTGCTATATCCCCTCCGATGAAAACATTTCATACCAGAGCAGCGATAACAAACAGGGCAGAAGTAGTGAACCGGTATCAGCTGAAATTCGTGAAAAAGTAAAGAGATTATTGGAAGAGGATCAAAAGCGGACATATGCCGTTTACCAGGAACTTCTTGACATGGGAATAGCCCGCGAACTGGCCAGAATTAACCTGCCATTGAGCCTCTATACCGAGTGGTATTGGCAGATGGATTTACATAATTTATTTCATTTTCTACAATTGAGAATGGACATGCATGCCCAGTATGAAATCCGTGTTTTCGCTAACACTATTTTTAATATTATTAAAATAATCTGTCCCATAGCCTGTGAGGCTTTCGAAGAGCATAGGCTTGGTGGAGAATCTTTTTCACACAGAGAGGCAGAGCAACTGGTAGCGATTTCAGATAGGGAAAAATGCACATTTGCGGGTCATGAAAAAGAAATATTTCTTAATAAATTACAGGGTAATACACAGTATTGAGATCTCTGTACCAGGGCTTGCTTATGTCAGGGATTTGATACCTTTCATTTCAGCATGGCTGGATCAGGTCGTTCCTCGAGGAGTTCAGGATTTTCCAGATGATCCTGTAATATTCTCAAAGCTTTCATGAAATAAAATCCTTCAGCAATTCTTTCATCAACAGTGATCCCTAACTGAATGGTGTCCTTGATAAACTCGTTATCATTTTCATCAAGGATTCTGGTACGATGCAGTCGTCCAAGGGTAAGAAAGAGGGAAGTAGTTCCCCATTCATATAAGTGGTGATAGGGAGGGTTTGGAATATTGATACTTCCAAGATTAGCAATGAAGGATGTTACATGAAGACCATCTACATTACGAATCTGTTTAGGCAGGCGTCCTTTTCTGTCCCAGCGTTCTAATACCTTTGTAGTTATCTTTAAAAGCCATTTTGGCATTCGCAGGAAGAATTTAATAAGTGCTTCATCTTCATTTTCTTCAATTCGCATAGCAGAATTGATTGCCTGACGCATAATTGCAGAAACTTCCTCAAAATTCATATCTTCTTCAAATTTTACAATGGTGTTTCGCTCAGGAGAATTTTCGTGCATATCTTTTTTAACAACAAAATTAAATGATATTTCATTTCTCTGCCAATACTCATAATCTGATATAAATTGATTCAGAGCGGGTCGTAAAGCAACAGTTCTGGTCAGGGCTGCCATGATTAGATCAAATATCCTGTATTTTCGCTCGCCTGCTTCATGGTTTTTTTTCTGAATAAATTGTACAGCGTTTGTCATTTCTATATCTAATTTGTAATAGACAAGAGAATCACATCTGCGTTTCATGAGATAAGGAAATAATCTATTAAATATTTTTATATCGGTAACGGGTACGGCATCATTTCTTTTTGACATCAATCTATCCTTCTGTTATTCAGCAGAATGAAAAAGCAGGTATTCCCGTTCGTAAAAACGAAATATGACAGTCTACACCATCACGGGTTCTGAATTCCCATCAGTCTACTTACTGGTCAATAAATCAGCTGTTTACAGAGTATTTCTGCTTGCAGCATCCAGAAATTAAGGCAAAAAAAGAAACTAAAGTATATACAATAATATGCCAATTCCCGGAATTTATAAGAGGCTTTTGTTTCAGAATTGTTATAAGATTAAAACTAACCCTAGGATATTATAATCCCAAAAATCCTATCGTGCAAGGAGGATTTTGTGCATATAGGATTTTTTCATATTTAATTCAAAATCCTCATTGTTTTGGTAGGACCTTCCGAACACAGTATCCCAGAGTGAGTGGGGTTCCATGCAAAGATAGAAAAACACTTCCTTTTTCCACTCCGGGCTAAATGAATTGTACAGATGAGAGAAGAGCTTGATTTTAGTTTTGACATCGTAAGAATATTTTCCTGCTGTATCAATCATAGGTATCTGAAGGACCTTGCTGCTTATTCCGGACTCACGGAGTCTGCGAAGCACGGGTTTTATAAAAGTAAGAGTTCCCATTGATATCATGACTGTTTCACTGGGCGAGAACCTGTGCTGAATCGACTCTGTGATTTCCTGATATTCACTCTCCCAACCTTCGAAATAGACTATTGGATGAAAATGGAATCCAATGAGAACTCCCTTATCCGCCAGCTTTCGCGCTGCAGAAAGCCGCGATTCCAGAGAAGCTGTCCGGTGTTCCTCATTGGTTATGATTGTCGGGGCATTAAGTGACCAGGTTACTATTACATTAGCAGGAACCTCTAATTTATCAGACCAGGCAATATTTGCGGATTTTGTTTTAAGTTCGAGAATTATATTCGGATTCTCTCTGGCAAATGCAAAAAGATCTGTAAGTATATTGTTTCTGTTTCCCCACATTAGGGAATCGGAAGATTGCCCTGTACCAATATGATAGAGAGTGTTAGGATCAAATTTCAAGGAGTGTAATTTTTCTGAAAAATTATTTTGAAAGTAAATTTTCTGGCTGTCATAGAATGATTGGATTGAGCAGTAACTGCAGGCATATCCACACTGTTCTACAGCATCGAGTGTCAGCAGGTTGCAGCAGCGTGTCTTTTCCCCGGCTACCGGACATGTTCCTAAAATGGTTCCTTTTGTCTCTTTTTTCTCAATAAAATTAAAAGAGACGTTGCCCCGATTTTTACCCGTGAAATTAGTGTAAGAGATTGGGTTATTACGTAGTTGATCAATCTTTTTATACAATATTTTCAGAATTAACTTACTTCTCTCTTTTCCTGATAGTTTTTCAATACCGGATTCATCCCAATAAAAAGAGATGCTTTCCTCTTCCCATTGCCTCAGGTCAACAGCAGTTTCAATAAGTTTTCTGATATTTTGGAGTGATAATCTGAATTTTTCTGACTTCAACTTGATGAACTCTTTATCCTCTTCAGGAAGCACGGTAAATAGTGGTGATGAGAAAAGTTGTGATGTGTACAGGTCTTTGCTTAATTTACTCATTTCTGTGTTGGGATTGTATAGTGTTGGTTCGCTTCTGTAAACCAAGCAATTGACAATACGCTTGTTTTTTCTCTTTAGTTAGTTGTATCTTGGAGGTGAAATGTTCAAAGAGTTGAAAGAATCAGTACGTATATTTCCTCACAGCCCGGGTGTCTATCTTATGAGAAATAAGAAAGATACTATTATCTATATTGGAAAAGCTAAAGACCTTCGTAAGCGAGTTCTCTCATATTTTACAAGCGGGAGGGATCTGAAGACTCAGGTGCTGGTAAAAAAAATTCATAGCATTGAGTATATCGTAACAGGAAATAATTATGAGGCTTTGATACTTGAGAATAATCTCATAAAGAAGTGGTCTCCCCGGTATAATATCAATCTGAAAGACGGGAAATCCTATCCGGTAATACGTATTACCAATGAAGATTTCCCAAGAATTTTCAAGACGAGAAGAATTATACAGGATGGTTCAGAGTATTTTGGACCTTTTGCTGATGTAGGTAAGCTTGATCAATTTTTGGAATTAATCGAAAAGCTGTTTCCTTTAAGAAAGTGTCGAGGCCCTTTGCGAAAACGGTACTCGCCCTGTCTCTATTATCACATAGGAAGATGCAGTGCTCCATGTGCCGGAAAAATAGATAAAGAAGAGTATCAAGTTCTTGTCTCTAAAGTGCGTAAAATGCTCTCCGGGGATACCAGTGAAGTCGAGACCCGGTTGAAAAAAGAGATGAAGGCCGCATCGGAGAAAATGCAGTTTGAACGTGCTACAGAGGTTAGGGATACACTTATTGCACTTGAGTCAGTACACACTAACCAACAGGTTGAAGATTTTAATCTGGAAAAGCGGGATTATGCGGCTTGTGCAATGAGAGAGCACCTTTGTACTATCTCTGTGTTTCAGATGCGGGAAGGCAAGTTGATTGGACGTGAGCTTTTCAGAGCAGAGACCTTTGGGAATGAAACGGATGTACTTGCTGATTTTGCTCTCCAATACTATCGGGAGACAGAAGATGTTCCGGATTATCTCTATGTATCTCATGATGCAGACACAGAGCTTCTTCAGGGTTATTTTGATAAAGAACTTGCTGCAAATATGCAGGCGGTTAAACCTGAAAACGGGAAGCATTACAGAATATTAAAAATGGCTCTGGAAAATGCCGTTATGGATGTGGATAAGCGATTAAAAAACAGAGAAAATCTTACAGGCCTTGAGGCACTTAAAGAAGATCTTGGCTTAAAAATACTGCCCCGCAGAATTGAGGGTTTTGACATTGCTCAATTATCAGGTAAGTATCCGGTTGCTTCCCTGATCTCATTTTATAATGGGATCCCGGACAAAAAGAATTATCGTCGTTTTCATATAAAAACACTTGAAGGTAGAATTGATGATTACGAGGCAATTCGTGAAGCTGTTGCCAGAAGATATACCAGGATCATTAATGAGGGACTTGAGGAGCCGGATATAATTTTGATTGATGGAGGGAAAGGGCAGGTTAATGCAGCACGGGAAATTCTTGACTCACTTGGGCTGAACACAATTCCTGTTTTTGGTTTGGCTAAAGAGTTTGAAGAGATTCACTTTGCAGACAAGGATGAGCCTCTTCGGCTGCCGGCCGGATCAGAAGGATTAAAAGTTCTACAGGACGTGCGGGATGAAACCCACCGTTTTGCCACAACTTTTAATAAACAGCTGCGGGCTAAAGATACCGGATTTTCATTGCTGGAATCTATAGGCGGGATAGGTGAGGTGAGGAGCCGGAAGCTGATGCAGTCTTTTGGATCACTTGAAGCAATTGCATCAGCAACTCCGAAGGAGATCTCTGAAAGGTGCGGTCTGTCGGAGAAAACTGCAAAACTGCTTTTAAAACAGCTTGGTCTGTAGACACTACCTATTTATGCTTGTTTAAAAGAGGCGCAGTACTGTGAGAGGGAGGCGGGTTTTCTACCCTTATTGATAATACATTCATAGAGGAACTTTTCCATCATTATCTGTTTAAGGCCGGTTCCTAATTCCCGAATTGTACAATCATATTCCCCTATGCTGGAAATAATCCGGGCAATTTCCCGCATGCTGTAATTCGAGGCACCTTCACGGTATATTTGTTGATTTTTTTTACCCGTTATTTTTGCATCTTTTCCCATAACATTGGTGCTGCTAAAGGCAGCTTCTTCGGTTTTCCCATCATTCAACAGGGAGGTGAATGAGTAAAATCTGCGGAACTGCCAGAGTAAACCGGCAAAAACAGCAGGCGGTTCGGCTTCACCAGCGCGGTGAAGAGTTCTGAAAATTTCCAGAGTTCGTTTTAGATCTCCTTGAGCAATAAAAGAGAAGAGAGAAAATACATTCTCTTTTCTGCTATGGTACATGAATTGTTCAATTTCAACTTCAGTAATTTCAAAATCTTTTTTATCGGCTTGCCCCAGAAAAAAAGCAGAAAACTGATCGCATACAACCCGTAGATCATACGTATTGTTATCAACCAGTTCCAGAATTAATTCAATAGCATCATCCGAAATATCAAGTTTCTGATTCCTGAAATAGCTTACTAACCACTCCCGTTTCTTGTTTTCGAACATTTCCCAGAAGATGATCCTGGCCTTACCTGAAATCAGAGCCTCCAGCTTTTTGGCAATCCTGTTCGTGGAGGAGACAAGAATTAGCGTTGATGAGTCAGAGGGTTTTTTGAGATAGTCTTCAAGTATGGTGACCATTGCTGCGTTTAGCAAATCTGCCTGGGATAAAATTACCAAACGATGTACGGCAAAAAGTGAATGGTTCAGCAAAGCCTGTAATATCTCACCATTTTCAGTTTCAAATGGATAAAACCGGTGTATTTCCGGAGTTTCACCGTAGGTGTGTCGACACTCTTCCCGAATGGTTTTTATATGCTGAGATTTTTGGCCTGTTTCAGGACCGAGGAGTAGGTAGGCAGGGAACATGTTATGAATAATCCCTTATTACCAGCTGAAGTTGGCCGGCAATTCTTACATCCTGTGTATATATAGGTGGATAAGCGTCATTCTCAGCCTGGAGCCGAACTCTGTTTTTCTCAACAAAAAATCTCTTCAATGTAACTGCATCTTCCTGAACCCAGGCCACAACGATAGACCCGTTGGGTGCAGTATTCGTTTGCTTAATAACAGCATAATCACCATCAAAGATGCCTGCATTAATCATGCTGTCGCCTTTTACTTTAAGTGCGAAAAAATTGCCGTTCCCAAGCATATCAGCGGAGATGGAGAGAGTGCCGTCTAAATTCTCTTCGGTGAGCAACGGCATTCCGGCGGCGACACTTCCAAGCAGAGGTATGGCCAAAGCTTCGTGTATTGGAGAAAATTCATCAGATATAATTTCCAGAGAGCGTGATCGGTTCACATCACTCTTAATTACCTGTTTTTTCTCCAGTGCTTTAACATGGTCAAATGCGGCTTTAACAGAGACGGAAAAATTAGATGCAATATCCCGAATTGTAGGAGGGTAGGAGTGTTCCTGTATATAATCGCGAATAAATTCTACGACCTCTTTTTGTCTTTTCGTTAACCCTTTCATTTACATTTTTCCTATTTGTTTGAGAATCTACTCTTCAAAACGGTTAGTAAATAGCAGCTCTATAGCATCTGCTGCCTTTTGCTCATCCGTTCCATCTACAACTATTTTCAACTCTGTTTTATAGCTGGCTCCCAGTGTGATAATACCCATTATAGATTTTCCGTTTATCTTCATGGTATCCCGTTCGATATATAGTTTTGATGAAAAGCTGTTAGCTGTTTTTACTATGAGGGCAGCGGGTCTTGCATGAATCCCGGCCCTGTTCATGACGGTAACTGTTTTCTCGATCATATGCTAAAACGTATCCTCATTGTTGTAATAGAGATTTCTGGCAGATTCACTTTCCAGCCACTTTAAAACGTTCTGATTAAACTCTTTTGCTGAGAAATAACCCAGTTTTTTTAAACGCTCATTCAGTGCTGCTGTTTCAATAATAATAGGGACATTCCTTCCGGGTTTCACCGGTATTTCCAACTTAGGTATAGTGACCCCCAGAATTTCTGTGGTCATGTCACCGCCCACACGGTCATAGTTTTTGTTTGAGTCCCATTCTTCCAGCTGGACAAATAATTGAACCTGTTTTTTATCACGAATTGAACTGACGCCAAACAGGTGAGTTATGTTGATTATTCCTAATCCGCGTATTTCCATATGGTGTGCCAGAAACTCGTTCTCACCCTCTCCCACTATAATATTTCCGCTTATACTTCGTAGTTTAACGGTGTCATCTGAAATTAACCGGTGGCGGCGTTCAATAAGTTCCAGGGCAGTCTCACTTTTCCCCACTCCGCTTTCACCGGTTATAAGAACACCAACGCCAAAGACTTCTACAAGTACTCCATGAATGGTTGTCTGTGGTGCAAATATATCATTTAGAGCCTGATACAATCGCAGGGAAAAATCACTGGACTGTAGATCAGTTTTAAGAATTGGGCAACCGGATTTTTCAGCAATTTCGATAAATTTATCACAGGGATTGTCGCCTTTACAAAACACACAGGTGGGTATGGGGAAAGAGAACATTTTTTCGACTGATTCAAGGTTATTCTCTTTATCTAATTTTTTCAGATAAGCCTGCTCACCTTTACCAAAAACCTGAATACTGTCAAAAGAAAATTCTTCAATAAAACCGCTGAGTGTTAATCCTGGACGATTTATCTTTGAAGTAGTTATAACTCTTGAGAGACCGGGTCTGCCGCCGATACACTTCAAGTTCAGAACGTTTTTCTTTTTTAAATCAAGATCCAGAAGATCCAGTACAGTAAAATCTTTCATAATCCACCTTTATTTCTAATCTCCTTAATTATAACATGGGTTTTTACAATATGTAAATAAATGTTAAGCGGTTTTTGAGCATTGGTTTTTGGAGTACATGATACAAGCAGCCGTGGATAATATCTCCTTAAAAGTAAAAAAGGGTGTGGATTAAACATCCACACCCTTTTCAATTGATTCAAAGAACAGGATCAACAATATCCCAATTCTCCTTATTCTTTGATCCATGTTCTTTCATTTTCCCCTTCTCTTTTCTAATTAATGATTCAATCTTATCTACAAAATACTCAATAGCTTCATACAGTTCATGTGCATCTGCATGCACTATTTTAGTTACCCCCCACTTAAAATGTACTTTTGCCTCAATTCGGTAACTTTGATGCGGTTCTTTGTGAACAGCAATCAGTAAGTCAACCAGGTTGTCTGCTGCAAACTCAATGCGGTGAAGTTTTTTCTCAAAAAACTCCTTTGTGGTATCAGTTACGTTGTAATGGATTCCTCTGATTTCCAGATTCATATCCACCTCCTATATTGGGGTATATAAGCTATGTGAAAAAAATGTAAACAACAATATTGTCTAGATTTTTAACAACCGATATTATTAAGCTTTCGAGAGAGAAATATTTCCATCAATAAAATAGAATCGAAAACTTATCACTATATTAAGGATATTACCTGTAGAGGATAAATGTCAAATTATTTCCAGATTCTTTTAGGGGAATAGCTTATTTATGTTTGAAAAGATTTCTGATAGGGCGGTAATTCTAATAATACAACTAAAATTTCATTTTTTATGTGAATGAGACTATCTTTCAAACGAGGACTCAATACTAAGTTCCCCGCGATATTTGGCAACGGTTCTTCGGGCAATTTTAATCCCGCGTTCGGCAAGCATATCTGCTATTTTTTGATCTGATAATCGTTTTTTTCCGGTGTAGGACTCTACAAGTTCCCGTAATATCTCTTTCACACCTGTCTTGGAGACATTTTTTCCATCATCACCGGTTCCCGTTACTGCATTACTAAAAAAATATTTTATGGGAAAAATTCCCCAGTCAGTCTGGATGTATTTTGCATTTGCTATTCTTGACACTGTTGTCTCATGTACAGATATTATCTCGGCAACATCTTTAAGAGTGAGTGGTCTTATGTATTTAGATCCTTTAAGGAAAAAGTCCATTTGAGATTTTAGGAGAGCTGCTCCTACACGTCTAAGGGTAGAATTTCTCATTTCGATGCTATTGATCAACCATTTTGCATCACGAATAGATCGCTGAATATATTTTTCACTCTCTTTATCGAGTGATTCAGTATTTTCAGCCATCTCTTCAAATGCAGGATCAAGGGTGAGTGCGGGAATCTGTTCATCATTTAATTTCATGATAAGCTGGCCATTAAGTTTTTGTATGAGCAGATCGGGGATTACATATTGGGTGGCAGCCTGAGAAAAATTACTACCTGGGTACGGATTTAAGGTTTTTATAAACCACACTATGTATTCCACATCTTCTTCATCAAGGGACAGAGCCTTTGAGATGTCGGTAATTTTACCCCTTTTTAGATTCTCCAAATGATTTCGCAGAAAATCTTCAGTTTTTTCAGGAGCTGTTTCGGAAAGTTCTGCCTGAAGAACCAGGGATTCAATGAAATTTTCCACACACACCCCTGGGGGGTCAAATTTTCTAATAATATTTATCATTTGATCTTTAAGATGGTGCCGATGGGGGGCTACCAGATCTGAAGGATTTTCACGGTGAAATCCCTGATCATCCAGATTAGATATAAGCAATTCTCCAACCTCAATCTCTTCTTCAGACAGGTGCAAAAAATGCAGCTGCTGGTATAAGTGTTCCTGGAGAGATTCCGGGCGGGAAAGCGCACCTTCGATAAATTTATGCTTTGAATCGGGGTCAATATGATGTGATTTCCTGATATACCCTGGATCTGAGCTGTTTTCAAAAGGGTCAAACGTGCCGCTTCCCTGTGATCGCTCTACACGTTCAAAAGAGATATCTCTTACCGCTTCCATTTCAAGTGCAGGATTTTTTTCAATTTCTGTCTGTATTTTTTCCCGAAGATCCATTATAGGCAGTGCCATAAGTTCAAGAGACTGGTACATCTGCGGACTGAGTTTCAGTTGTTGTTTTTGTGCAATGACTAATCTTTGGGACTGCATACCATGCTACCGTACCATAATCATGGTTTAAAGTCTGTGCCTAAATAAGTAGTTCGGGCTATATCACTGGCTAAAAGAGTCTTCCTGTCTCCAGATACCAGTATCTCACCATGATTGATAATATATGAGTAGTCAGTGATTTCCAAAGTTTCTCTTACATTATGATCGGTAATTAGCACACCGATTCCTTCATCAGCCAGTCTCTTAATTATATTTTTAATATCCTGTACAACAATTGGGTCAATTCCCACAAAGGGTTCATCCAGAAGTAAGAAGCGGGGGCTTACTGCAAGATTTCGGGCAATTTCAGTTCTTCTCCGTTCTCCGCCGGAAAGGGTGTATGCAGGCTGTTTCCTAACCTCCTGAATACCGAAATTCTCAATGAGTTTCTCCAGTTCCTCTTTTTTTTCTGTATGTGTAAGGTCTTTTCGCGTCTCCAGGATTGCCCAGATGTTTTTTTCTACGGTAAGTTTGCGGAATACTGAAGGTTCCTGGGAGAGGTATGAAATACCCAGTTGTGCACGTTTATACATCGGCATACGTGTTATATCAATATCATTAAAAAACACGCTGCCAGAGGATACATTGATGAAGCCTACTATTGTATAGAAAATTGATGTTTTGCCGGCTCCATTTGGGCCAAGAAGCCCGATAATCTCTCCTGATTTCATTGAAAATGAGACATTTGCCACAGCAACTTTACGACCGTACAATTTGCGGATTCCACGAATGGACAGCGTATCAGCTTCCTTCATGGATATTCCCGCTTACTCCGCCTTCCATCGTGATCTCGTTGGTGTTGAGATCAATAAAAATGCGTGTTGCTGCATAGAAAGAACCTTCAAAGGAGACTTCAGCATTGCCGGTTAGTTCTAATGTATTACTTTCAGAATCGAATAATGCAGAATCAGCTCTACAGTACATTTCTCCATCATCTTCAGTTGCCTTAATAATTGAGACATTAATCTGAATAAGGATAATACCTTTATCCTGTTCATTTTTCAGGTAGGCACCTTTCGCAATAAGCTCATTTTTCTTATCAATAAGCTCTGCCCAACCATTAATGGTGAGGGAGGAGGTCTCTCTGTCATAATTCAGGACATTTGACTGCAGGGAAATCTCTTCTTCGGATTCTACCAGTATTACATTTCCTCTGCAGGATAAGAAACGGGACTGCTCTCCGTAAATATCTATGGCTTCAGCCTCTATATAGACGCTGCCGGTCTCTACCCAGGCTCCACCTGTGAGAGATACTGCCTGACTTCCATCTTTTAAAGATGCCCGGGTATAGCTTCCTGCAAAGCTGATATCTTCTGTTTTAGTGGGTGCTTCCGCTTCTGTTTCCGTTGTCGGGGCTGTGTCATCAGCGGCGATTGAAGCAATCGGGAAGCTGAGGATTATCCCAATTAGTAAAAAAGGAAGCAAAGCGGCTTTCCATTTTCTATTCATAATGCAGTGTTCCTTCAAGTATTTTCTGAAACTCAAACATATTCAGAGAAAAATCTCCCCTGAACCCAACTCCTCTGACTTTTGAACCGTCTTCATACGTAATTGAAATTTCATCCTCAGCACCTCCGGAGAGGAGACTTGTACTGTTGTCCCAATTAAGATGGTCAGCCTTGAGCAGAATCCCTTTGGATGGTGAAAACACTTCAATATTCCCACGAAGAACAGCATCCCGGCTGTTTGTATTAATTTCTGCTGAGATACAACTGCCGGAGGAGAGTTCAACCAACGAATCATCCTGCTGTATAAAAGTTACCATATCAAGCATTGCAGAATGATCAGTTTCAAACATTTCCAGAGTGTCTGCTGTAAATATAATAGCATGTTCTCCGGTTCTTTCTATGGTATAAGAGGTATTTTTCAATATAAAATCAGGAATTTTTCCGTTGTAGGTCTCTTTTTTTGTACCATAATCAAAAGAACAGGATAGGAGGAGGAGTAAACTTATAAGTACAGCGGCTGCTGAATTTAACAGCCGGGGAACGACTGGTGAGTGATACCCCGCTGCTGTGTTATAAGATTTGTTGTTAAAGATCCCCATATATATCTTCCTATTTCAAGATAGTACTTTTTTCTGGATTATCGGCATATACTGGCTTTTTTTTAACCTGCCGAACAGAAAACCTAAACCAAATCCAGCAGTGAGTCCGATAAAACCACCCAATGCCTGAAGTCCTTCACCCGCACCCTCGACAAGAGCTCCTGTGAGGAGAAACCCTGCAATAAAGAGGATCAACGGGAAAATAAGAACTAAAAATCCGGAGAAAATAGTTTTTCCCGGCGGCAAAAAGACTTCTACTTCATCCCCTGGTTCAAGTTCCAGTTTTTGTGGGTTGAGAGCAGTATAGGTATGTGCTTTTACATTGCAGAAGGAGTTTCCTGCACAACTGGAGCATCCTGCAGAAGTGCAGCTAAGAACTGCCTGGTGTTTAGTATGTGAAATTACTGTTGATATTTCTGTCATACTATTTCTCCTGTTCAGGGGTATCAATCGGAATTCTTACAGTTTCAATAGAAGTTGCTTTTCCATCATCACCCAGTTCAAAAACTACCCCCTGAAGCTCAAGTGCATCCCAGCAGTCAGCTGAACGCTCAGGAACTTGTGTAATAAATTTCCTGATTTCGATATCAGGATCTAAACCGCCGACACTGTTTAGGCTTCCACAGCGACCGTTATCGGTAATTACCGCTGTTCCACGGGGAAAAACTCGTGCATCAGCAGTGATTGCTTTTGCATGTGTCCCAATGACGGCTGAAAGTATTCCGTCAGCATGGAAAAACATTGAGTTTTTCTCTGCAGTAGTTGATGCGTGAAACTGGAGAATAATATAGGGAGTTACTTCCTTGATTTTTTCCACTATTGAAGGAAGGAAGGTGAATGGATTGCTGAGATGGATTCTCTGGAATCCGGCCTGACCCAGAAGAGTAATCACCCCGATCTTTTTCTCTCCTACATCATAGATTCTCCACCCTCTGCCGGGATTTCCTGGTGGATAGTTAGCAGGTCGTAAAATGAAGTGGGCATGCTTAATATGCTCAACCATATCTTTTTTGAAATAAGTTTTCTCCCCGGTGGTAACAACATCAATCCCCATTTTCTTTAGTGCAAGGGAGTGATTTTTTCCTATACCAAACCCACCGGTTGCACCTTCTCCGCATGCAATGATAAAATCTATGTTTTTTTCAGCTTTAATGGCTTTAATACCGTGCTTTGCGGCATATATTCCGGGTTTGCCTACTATTTCCCCTAATGCAAGTATTGTTAGACTCATGCCTACAATGTATTGATGTTTTGTATCTTTGGCAAGATGAGACATCATTGTTCAAAGCTTTGTCCAACGTAAAGCAGTCACAATGTAACTTCTTGACAATTAAAATTGGGTGATTTAGAATTATTTCACAGTTTTTTGTAATTTCATGATTAACATTACGTTATGTAGTGAATGTTACTACCCGGTGGTGTTACAGGGTACTGATTTACTATATATATTAAGGGGCATATTGATGAAAAAAGGAATAAATTATTGGGCATTTCCACCTAAAGCAAATGGAGATCTTTCCATTGTGCTTCCCGTTGATTCTCTAAATTCTGCAGCTTCCCCTTATGCAGTTACTGCAGAGATGCATATAGGCGTAGAAACAGCCCGATTACTGATTGATTTGCATAATACCGGGCTTTCTGTGGATGATATGAACTGGAATGTAAGCAGCAGACCCTTCTTTAGTAAAGCAGATGCAGCATCCTTCCGTAAAATTCCAGTTGATGGAAATACTTCTTACGAGATGATCTTTTTTTCTCCGGACGCAGCAGGGATTTACCTTATAGCAGGGAGTGATATCAATTCCAGGAAAGTTTTAGAGGTGACACTCACTGTATATAAAAAGAAGTCTCTGGTTATGATTCTTGACGGAGTTCGGGCTGATGCACTTCTAAATTCAGGTGCGGCACAACTTACACAGCTTATCAGGGAGCCGTGGCAGGGTGATTATGAGACCGCCTACTCATATAAGGCTCAGACAATATTGGATGCAAACCCGAACAGCGGAGCCAATCATGCCTCGATAATGAGTGGAGTTACTGCTGCAAAACACGGGGTATATACCAATGCTATGTTTGCGGATGGTGATGCTGATATTGATTCTTATCCACATTATCTTGATATCCTTGAACAAGTAAATCCAAACATCAGAACAGCCTTTCTTGCCAGCTGGGGTGTTGATTACACCATGATTCAGTCAGCGGATTTCAAGCGTGAAGGGCAGGGAGGGCATGGAAGAGCTTCAATAACAGAAGATAGGTTAATCAGCAGTTATACCGAGAAGATTTTACAGGGCGGCCGGACTTTTCTCCCCGGTTCAGGCGGGACTGAATGGATGGGTGGGGATATTGATGCACTCTTTGTCTTCTTTGATACGCCTGATGCAGGAGGGCATGGTTTTGATCTGGATATTTTTGGCCCAGTCGGTTTCTATCCCTATAATCCTGACTACCTTGAGATGATCAGAACCTGCGATTCGTATATTGAAACTGCTATGCAGGCAATAAGCCAACGTCCCGATTTTGCATATGAAGATTGGCAATTCGTTTTCACCACGGATCATGGAGGATTTGGGGCTTTCCATGGATACTACAATGCCAGCAACATGTCTATCTGGTTTATGCATACGGCAAAAGACCTGAAAGCCGGAGAGCTGGCTGGGATTCCGAAAAACTATGATCTGGCTGCAACCGTACTGCATCATTTTGGGTTGAATACAGAAAAGATGAAACAAGAGGGGGTTCAGGATGGGGCGGCACAAGTTACTGTCAAACCCAAAAATCTTAACTATGACCCTGGAAGGGAGCCTGAATCTTTGGATGATGGTGAATTACTGCCGGTGAAGTTTGATGCTGATGGATTTACGGTTGTTATGAAATATAATCATCCAGGGTACGATATGTTTAGAAGCCAACATGCTATATTCTCAACTCCTTCAGAACTGGCATCTGCAGGGATAAAGTTTGGGATTTTTACTGATTACGAGTTCTGGACAGGAATAGGGGGACATTTGGGGAAAACGGATGGTTCCATTACCTATGATGATAGAGATGCTGATCAGAACAGATCAATAGGAGTAACTGCTAATTGGGAAAGTGACGGTGGAGGTAGTGGTAGTGGTAGGGAGGCATCTTTCTACTCTTTAGTCCTGCAGCCAGGCAGAGATACCTTTATTGGTTTTAGTGTTGATGGTGAAGGT
>Ga0075121_1000618_pt1 | contig 24357 bp, 21 predicted proteins | sample AntAceMetag02UKG_FD_69793 | JGI IMG/M metagenome (GOLD analysis project Ga0075121, IMG submission 69793) | Saline lake microbial communities from Ace Lake, Antarctica - Antarctic Ace Lake Metagenome 02UKG | ecosystem: Environmental > Aquatic > Non-marine Saline and Alkaline > Saline | place... | reverse complement strand
CTGAAAGACGCTTACTGGTAATTCCTTCAATATACTTTTTCCAACCACTCAATTCTTCCTTTGCTTCCAGCTTCATCTCTGAAATAAATTCTGATCCCTTTTCACTATTGGCAATTAACAGCAAATGGTCATCTTCTCTACCAAAATGCAGATCACTGGCTGGTAAGGAGAATTTATCGCAGATTTTGCAAACCGGTTTCACTTGATCAGAATTCCAGATATTATTACTTAATAACTTCTCAAATTCGCTGTCGCCCCAATCAGGATCTTTTATATAGTCCTGCATAGGTAATGCTCCGGGGCAGTCATAACTGAATATTATTAAATCTTCTGTCTTGATCTGATTTAGTTTTGTTAATTCCACACAGGCTCTAACTTCACAAGGTCTAATAAGTATAGCAATTTTGTTTTTGCCTTCACCTTTGCGCGTAAATCTTTTAACTGCTTTTGCTGCATTCACCGGCATTATTGGAGCTAAGGGGGTTACATTATCTAACCACACCAAATCTTTTATCATGATCCAGGCAAAAGAATCCCCTGAAGGAACTTTCATTGGCATCATTATGGCATCAAATACCTTTTTTTCTGCTGCAGCTTTCAAAAAAGCTAATATTGAGTTCTGAACCCCTTTTTCAGAGTTAAGCAATACTCCCTTCTGAGGAATTTCAGTCATTTAATACTCCTCGTAATCCTGATTTATATTCTTGATATAACATTATCTTAATGCTTCCTTAACTTCCTGATATATTTGAGGATTAGTGAAATGTCGAGTACGGATCGAACCCGAAGGACAACTACCCACACAATTTCCGCACCCTCTGCATATCGCTTCATTTACTACCGATATTCCTCGTTCTTCATCAAAATAGATCGCCCCAAAAACACAAACCTCAAGACAGGTTTTGCACCCGGTACAATACGCTTCCAGTATTTCAGAAACCATTACTTCAGGAATGATCTTTTGACCCGGGATCAATTGAGTGAGTATATTTCCCGCTGCTGCCTGTGCCTGTAATACTGCATCAGAAATTCCACAGGCTCCCCGAGTTGATCCCACCACAAATACACCATCTGTATTGGTTGACACAGGCTTGATCTTAATATGGGACTCCAGAAAAAAACCTGACTCATGCTGATCAATATTCAAAATATCAGCAAAGTGAACATTTTCTTCTGATGGTAAAAGAGCTGAAGCTAAAATTATCATATCCGGTTTAATTACCGATTCCTTTCCGCTGATCTCGGTATAATGAAGTTCACTGCCTTCCACCCGGGAATTTGTTATCCTTACAGATTTTACTTGCGTCATCACTTTTTCATAATATTCCTGATCTTCTTTTTCAGGCAGACAAATATCATCAAACAGGTCAGTGATTTTAACCTTTTCTGACAGTTCTTTTAGATAATCAGTAATTTTAACCAGATAGTTACAGCAGACTTTGGAGCAATAACCCACTTCCTTTCTGCCAATGCAATGCACCAGGGCTACTGACTGAGGAATGTTTCCATTCTTCATAGTAATTTTTTCGGTTTGATTATACATCTTCTCTATTTCCAGAGCAGTATAAACTTCATCATCTTTTGAATATTCATTTCCCTGGAAGTCATGCGGGTCTGCTTCCTTGCTTCCATTTGCCAGAATAACAGCACCTGCCAGCAGTTCTATCTCTTCACCGCTTTTGTTATGCTTTAATATTATCTCAAAATTCCCCAGAAAACCTACTATCTTTTCTAATTCCGTGGATGTGAAGACCTTAATGAAAGGATTTTTATTTAGTTCTGATATTTTATTCTGTATCGATGATACCGTAATCCCCTGACGTGGTAATAACCTTTTGTAATTAACAACTTTCCCGCCTAATTCTTCTTCTCTTTCTACTAAAAATACTCTCCGGTTTTTACCCGCAAGATTTAAGGCAGATTCCATTCCAGCAATCCCACCTCCTATCACAAGTACATCTGGATTGCTCTCTAACTGCTTTTCTATTAAAGGCTCCTGATATAATACACGGCCTATCCCGGAATGAATATATTGAATTGCCTTATCAGTCGCTTCTTCTTTATCAGAAATTACCCAGGCACACTGTTCACGAATATTCACGATCTTATACATGTAAGGATTCAATCCTGCTTTCTTGCAGACTTCCTTAAATGTGCTGTCATGAACACGCGGTGAGCAGGCTGCACACACTAAGTGTGTAAGATCATTTGCTTTTATCTCTTCTTCCAAATAGGCTTTACCGGCTACTGAACAGAGCAGTTTATATGGTTTTACTACCAGCTCTATATCTTTCATATCTTCCAAAGCTGAAATCTCTGCTACTATCCGCTCTATATCTACTTTACTGGCAATATTTGGTCCGCATTCACAAACATAAATTCCTATTTTATCTGACATCACTCCGCCTTAGTTTTCCAATAAATTCATAACTTGTGCCACTGCTGCTGAAGATTGAACCACACTGGATGGTATATCCTTAGGACCTTCTGCACAACCAATTGCATATATACCTGAGCGATTGGTGCAAATTGATCCGATACTACCCTCCTGTGTTTGCAGAAAACCATATTTATCAAGATTTATTCCTAAAAGTTCTGCCAGCTCAGGCATCCCTGCCGCTGGCTTGATAGCTGTGGTCAAGATTACCATATCAACATCTAAACTGGTTGACTTTTGCTCATTATTCAGATAATTAAGTTTAAGCTTCCCGGCATTCTCTTCTATCACCAGTTTTTGGGGATCTGATTGATAAATATAAGTTGATTTTGTTTTTCGAATTTCTGTATTCAGCTTCTGGAAATGCTTATCCGGTAAACAAAGATCAGTATAAATATCATAGATTTTTATCTCAGGCAGTTTTTCTTTCATAAAATGGGCATGACGTGCTGAATATGAGCAGCACACATTTGAACAATAACCTACCAAATCTCTTCCGGTACAGTGGATGATCGCTGCTGTTTCCGGTTTGGTTTCACCATCTCGAAGCCGCAATTTTCCTTCCGTGGGACCATTAGAAGCAAGTAACCGTTCCAATTCATATGCTGTAAATACTCCAGGATATTTCCCATATCCCTGATTCTCAATTTCAGATGCATCTATTGTGTCAAAGCCGGTTGCAGCTATAATTGCCCCTGCCTTGATCTCGATCAATTCATCCTGTTCACTAAAATCTATTGCTCCAAACATACATGCTTCAGTACATAAATTACATTCCTCTGTGCCATTTAATCTCAAGCATAATTTTGAATCTATCACAGGAACATTGGGAAGTGAACCAGCACATTCCACATAGATCGCCTTTTTCTCAACAAGCCCCTGTTCCCAATTATTGGGTTGAGATACTGGGCATACAGGATAACACATTCCGCAGCCAAGGCAGGCACTTATATTTACATATCTGGCTTTTTTAAGGATGGTTACATCAAAATTTCCTGCTTTTCCACTAACTGACTGAACGTTGCTTACAGTGAGAACCTCAATATTTTTATCCTGCAATATCTCCTGCTGGATAGGAGCTACCAGGCAGGTGGAGCACTCCATATTTGGAAAGCTTTCACCGGTCTTGATCACGTTTCCACCAATCAGGGGTAATCTTTCTACAAGATATACTTTCTTCCCGGCTTTTGACAGCATCAAACTCGCTTCCATCCCGGCAATTCCTGAGCCTATGACCAATACTGTTTCTTTAGGATTCATGAGTTTTCCTTATTGTTTATATTTTTCTTAAAATTGTTCAGCCTTAATCAAAGGATTTGGTCCAAGCTGCTTTATTTTATCAGAAAATTCATTAACAACCTGAATATAGCGTTTACCCTCGGAGGCAGAAATCCATGATAATTGCAGCCTCTCTGGTTCTAATTTCAAAGTTTCCATCACTTTTTTTAAAAGGGCATATCTGCGTCGAGCATAATAATTACCAACCTGGTAATGACAATCTCCAGGATGTCAGCCAGCTACCAGGATGCCATCAGCACCATTAAAATATGTTGTTAATAATAGATTGTGGTCTATCCGGCTCGAACACATTACTCGTATCACATTCAAGGATGGTGAAATATCTTTGCGGGATGCTCCCGCCATATCTGCTGCCGCATAGGTGCACCAGTTACACAGAAAACCCACTATCCGGGGTTTAAATTCCTTAGTTTCCATGTGTCCTCTATTTTTCTTATTATTTTAATAATTAATCTCCAATACAATGATCAAAATATTTTCCCTTCCAGTATCAGAGAAGCCCATAAGCTTAAGGTAAAAAATGAAAGCGTACCCTAAGATACGCTTTCTAATAACTAAAACTGAATTTGTGCTGAATGTGTTCCTGTCCCATCATCCATACAAAACATCAAAGTTTTGCCAGTGCGATTGCACCATGCCTGGATATCTGTGGGAAAGGAAGGACAATCGGCTAGTACTTCCAGTATATCGCCTTCTTCCATATTTGGAATATAAGCCACTACTTTCAAAATAGGTTGTGGGCATTTTAACCCAACGCAGTTTAATGTTTTTACAGCCATGTTTCCTCCGTTTATTTTTTTTTGGGAAAGCTCTATTAAATCAAGCTACGGATACGTGATCAATATTCGCAGCCAATAATTTCTATAATCCATTTTTTTATTATCTGTCAAGAATAAATTTCCTCTGAGATAATCTTTAAGTGCTCCAAGATACCACATAAACTAGTTCTTTTTAATAGTACCATGTCTTTGGGCACGTTGATATTTTTTTTCTGCGTATTCATGTATCAATTTTTTAATTTTCTTGTTATCTGTATTATTTTGAAAAAGAGGTTCATCTCCTGCGTTTTCTATATAGCCTTTATTAAGTGCCCCGGAATATACTTCTCTGCCAATCGTGCTTCTAACCATAATGGTTGTATAGCCATCATCTGAGCCTAAGCCTCCTGCTGAAATGTCAGAATAATCGTTGGCAAAATCTGAGCAGGCAAGACATGCCGGTCTTGCAATTTGTTCGATTTCAGTTAGTGGAATATTTATTGTTATCCCAGATTTCATTTGCAATATAAGCTTTTCTTTTATATTAACTTTTTCTATATCTTCAATATTTATGTTGTGCTTGGCTGCAAAATCACGCTTCACAAGGTCTTCAAGCGTAAAACACTGCATACAAAAAAGGCCTATTGTGAATATTATCAGATCTGACGGGACTATGTTTAATTCCTGCATTTTCCGTATCGTATGAATTTGACACGGGGTCCCCACAAGTGCAAGCTTCTTTACGTTTCGCTCCCTGGTGGTTATTTCATTAATTACACTTATCACCTGATATTTAGATGCGTATATGTCACCCAGTTTATCAAGATGAAATGCTTCTGTAAAGAAAGATCCGGCAGCATTAATGACATCATCTCGAGTATAAGCTATTGTCGGAGTGCGTACACCTAGATCATTGTGGGATACTATCGCTCCATCTATTATATGGTTATCCAGCATGTAATTTAGTAATGAACTCACAACGCCACCATCAGTTGCAGCCTTCAGAATATTAGCATCTGTTGAGCGGGATGAAAATATCTCCTCCCAGTTGCCTTGAGGATACTTCCACTTATATGTATCTTTAATATCCTCATCAAGTATTCCTATCTGGGGACAAAGAAGATAGCACAATCCTCCTTCCAGGCATTTACTCTGATCTGCAAATCTTGGATATCCGTCTTCACCAAACTCAAGAGCTCCTAAATTGTTAGCACTACAAAAAGACACACATCCACCGCAGCGATTACATCGCTCAGTTATGATTACTTCATTGTATAAATCCTTGAAGCTTTTAGTTCTTCCTGATAACATCCTATCCTCCCGCTAAAAAAAAAGAAAAAGATCAGGGAGTGGCTACTCCCTGATCTCAAATATCTATTCTACAGGATTGGCATCTACTGACTGCCATTCATAATATGCACCATCATATACTCGAACCCTGGGAAATTCCAAAACAGATTTCAGAGCCATATAAACAATTCCTGCCCGTACGCTGCTGGCACAATACAAGATAATTTCTTTATCTCCACTAATGCCTGCTGCACTCAGGGCAGCCATGATCTCATCTTTTGATTTCAAGGTCTCATCTTCATTCAGAACATTCTTGTATTCAATGTGCAATGCACCGGGAATATGTCCCTTACGGCTGATATTGGCATCTGTATCGATACCGTTAAATTCATCCAGACTGCGAACATCAACCAGAACCAGATCAGCTCTGTCTTTATTAGCCTGCACATATGACATTGAAGCATAGACCTCATCATTGATATTCGGAACAAAGCTTACCGGTGTGATCTCTGTTGCTTTGCCAGTTACCGGAAGCCTTGATTTCATCCAGCTCTTTATATGACCATTCAGGATATTTACATCTTTTACGCCCATATATTGAAGGATCCAGTAAATTCTTCCTGCTGCCTTATTTGCCCCATCATCATAAACTACTACTTTGCTATCCGTAGTTATACCCCTGGAACCCAGAATTACAGAGATTTCCTCGGGTGATTTCAACATGGAAGGCACACCATCGGCTTCATAAAGATCCTGGTGATAAAGATTCACAGCATCTTTGATATGCTTGGAACTGTAATCTGAAGCACTTCTTGCAGAAACAATGATAATATCTTCAGATTTTACTGCTTTTGCCAGTGCTTTTGCTTCTATCAAACCCCCAAATAGAAACTGAATTCCAATTAGGATAAATAGGGTGGTTAATAGTATTTTTCTCATTTTCGTCCCCTTCAGATATTAAAATTTTACCTGTAATTGCATTATTATCTCATCGTTGGCTTTTTCATGATCTTCTTCTGCTTTATAAAGATAATTTACCTGCAAACGTGTCCAGTCATTTAAAAAGTAGTTAAAACCAAAAGTTGTTATTTTGTGAAGGCTTTTTGCTGGGGTAGTATTTTCGTCATCTGTATCGGGATCAAATTGTTCATATTTAACAATCGGCTGTAAATTCCAGGGGGTCATATACATTATCTGTGCCCAAAAACCGGCACGTTTTACTGAACCGAGGACCACCTCGGTAACTCCCTCTCAGCCATCACCAACAACTTCAAGATGAGAACCTTTATCTTCGGCAGTAATATATTCACCCTGAACCAGTAAATCACCGTATTTGATCTCAGCATCAAAAGACATGCGTGTCATTTCATCTTCATCTTCCACAGTGGTTTCCATTGGAGGGGAAGTTCCCGTTTTATAACCTGCACCAATACTTAAATATTCAATTGGAGTAACAACTGCTCTACCGGCAAAAACTTTATTCTGATTATTTTCAAGACTATCTCTTCCAGTTCCATTGGTGAAGGCAAATGCATATTTCAACATCTCTCCGTAGTGACCATTAAACAGGACTCCACGATCTCTGTCTGGACTGGTTAAAACACTAACCACTTCTGAACGCTTAATAGTATGAAGTCCCTGGCAGGGAGTATTTAATTCCAGACTGAAAGGTGACTTGAACTGACCCAAAGAAATCTTTAAATAGGGGTCTAAACGTGAATAGGTAATAAAACCATCCAGCAGATAAGGTGCCCCATCTTTATTAGGGCTGAATTCAAACATTGAATAATAACTGATATCATAAGGAATACTTCCAACCAGACCAAATCTTACCCGATTAAAGGTGAAAGCACTGGTATCATCAGTAGAATCCTGGAACACGTATTCATACTGAGCCTGGATATAACCAACTACACTTACACCTTCATCTGAAGAAGCTTCCATACAGCCTTGACCATATATTAAGCTTGTTATCGTAAAAAGAAATAATAAAAATAATATTCTGTATTTCATCTATTCTCCTTCTAACCTGTAAAATGGGGTCAAGGCTTTGTTGCCTTGACCCATATTTAATTAACTAATTATCGTGTCGGAACGTATGTAAGATCAGCAGAACCTGGCCATTGTTTTTCAACTGCCAGATTATCAAATATCATGCCGTTAACGCCAAATCTCAAACTTGCTGCATCATAGCCAAGCACGATAAGATAAGCGGAAACCAATGATGATGTCATGCTTGTCCAGCAATAGGTTACTATTTGTTCATCAGGATCAAGGTTTTCTAGAACAAGAGGTTTGATGCGATGCGAACCAACGATATTTCCGTATAATACCACATCATCAGCAGCCCAGTAATTGTTGATGAAGAAATTCTCCGGTACTTCAAGAACTCCAGCTCCATCATTAATAGCTTTAACACCTTTGAATCCACCAGCAAGCATTGCGTCAATTCTTTCTGCTAAAATCTCTTCTCCGGTTTCACCATCAGCAACCAGATCTGGCATTTCATAAATCATATCTTCAGCAATATCTCCGGGTGCTGCTACCCAATTTTCACTATCAATTGTGTTGATGTTGCCGGACCACAAATCAAAATCTGTATGCCAGCCACTCATTCCATATTTTAATAACTTGGCATCATATCCACTTAAACGCAGAGCCATTACGCTAAATCCGGCAGACTGCCCAGTCCAGCAGACCACGATGATTGGTTTTCCATCAGCGGCTGCAGCATCAGCAATAATTGTTGCGGAGGAAGTAAGTACGGCACCTTCTATGTGACCGTCATCATAGTCGGGTACTCCATTTGCTGGTTTATAGTCAGCACTACGGAGGTCCATTACATAATAGTCACCAATATTTGCATAAAGTGTTGAATCTGGAGCCACAATCCAGCCGGTGAGCAGTTCGTCAATTGTCATACCATTACTGTTCATGTAATTAACCAAAATCTCAAAGTTGCTTTCTGTAGGCTCTACATTATTATCTTCGTCGTCCTTTGAGCAACTAACCATCATCATTACAGAAATGAGGGCAATCAATAAAATTAAAATTCCTTTCTTCATTTTTTCTCCTTTTTTATCCGCATCCACCTGAACTCTTTACGGCTTCTTCTTCAGGGGCATTTGGGTCTAACCATTTTCTATAACCACCCTTTAGACTGGTTACATTATTATAGCCCAGTTGCAATAATGCCTGGGCTGCTAAAGCACTTCGTTTACCGGTTTGAGTGTAAATCACAACCTCTTCATCTATAGGAGGCATATCAAGCCATAATTCTTCATCCCAATATTGCTTATCTCCCATTTTTAATTCAAGAATACCTCGAGGTATATTTACCGTGAAAGTTTCGGGATAGGGAAATTCAAAATCATCATTTGCCTGATTGATATATCCCTCTTCAAATTCCGAAGGTTCACGTACATCTATCAAAACTCGTAATTCTCCGCCCTCCATCTTTACTCGTAATTCTTCATGAGTTATCTCAGTGATCCCGGCTTTGGCTTCTGCTGCCATTGCTTTACCGTCGGTAAAATATCCACCTTCAGAAAAACCTTTACCGCAACCACTAAATACAAGAAGGAGTATCATAAAACTTATTATATATAATGTCTTCATCATGTTCTCCTTTATAATGCTGAAAACTTGCCTGTTTTCTCATTCCACTTCACAAAGATATACCACAACAGCAATATAAATAATACCAGCACTACAGCTCCTGTATAACCCAGGCTATCAGGTAAGAATACCTGCTTTGCAAGAGACTCGGGAATAAGCTTTGTGACAAAGGGTACTATGAAACCCTTTGATATTGGTGCCATGATCGCAAAGCCAATAGCAGAAAACCATAATTTCACGTGACCTTCTCCAGCTCGCCAGAGAGTTCCCACAGCACAACCTCCGGCTATCGTCATACCTAAACCAAAGATGATCCCACCGATCAGGGCACGTAGCCAGAAATTAGCATATACTGATTTCAGCTCTATTGTTCTCACTGCTATTTCTCCAGCATTTCCCACACCAAAATATTTGATGACAGTGAATCCCATTAATGCTACCAGAACACTGATAATTATCGCTACTGGTGCTGTTGCTTCTCCGGTCATGAAGGGTTCACGAAATGCTCTCACAATACAGTAACGTGATCTTTGCAGGATTATACCAAGGATTAATGCTATCAATATGTGCCAGCCTAATACTTTCATATTGCTGCCACCTCTGGTTGTGTAACTGTTTACAATGTAAAGCACTACTGCAATCAGTATCCAGCCCAGCCATCTTTGCCAGCCGGTTTTTGGCTTGTTACCTGCCAGCAATGTGCAGGATTTGCCCATACTGATATTGGGTAATGCCTCCATTTCCCAAAGCAGATATTTCAAAGCCAAAATGGTTCCTATCAAAAAACCTAATGATAAAAATAATGCTCCTCCAGATAAAGCTGCCACTCCAGAAAAAAATCCACCGGTGGTACAGCCAATACCTACTGTGGCTCCTATTCCCATCAAAGCTCCACCAATTAATCCTTTTACCAGTTCTCCCACAGGAGCTATCCGGATTCCGAATTCGCGAGAAAACAGGGCAGATATAAATGCCCCGATTATAATGAAAATATTGAGTAAAGCTACCGTATGCATATTGATAGGTGTCCCGGTTCCCAGGTTGGTGATGCCCAAAGACTGAAATAGATTCTGACCAATGTTCACATAACCACCACTGGCTCCCCAGGGATATTTGATCACAAATAATAATGTGCTTAGTATTGCCAGCAAAATGCCACCGACCCACATGGGCCAGGATTTGCTGAACAAACTGTCAAATAATTCTCTTAATATACCCTTCTTAAACATAGGTTCTCCTTTACGCTTTTTTTATGTAAAAGATGAACGCTCCATCTGCTTCTTTTTGTTCCAGGAATTCATTACCGGTTTTGTTGCACCAGGCAGGTACATCTGTCTTTGAACCAGGATCTGTTCCCTGCATTTCCAGAACTTCTCCACTCTTCATTTTCTTCATCACTTTACTTAATTTGATGATGGGCATTGGACATGAAAGACCCTTACAATCTAATTTTTCGTTCACTTCCATTTTTCCTCCTGTGGTTTTTTTTATATACTCTAACTATTTAGTAGTTCCGGTTTTTTGACAGCCATATTTTACATTTGGCATTGTTACCCGGTTTTAATTTTTATCGTTTTCTCTAATTGTCTAAAATGAAAATGTAAGGTCTGATCCCATGGCTTCGGCTACAAAGGTAGTGGCTCCCACTATCTGAGTCCCCTCTATTAAGTCCTCTTCTTTTAAATTGTGTACTCCAAATCCTAATTCACAAATCAGGATTCTGGCATCAAGCATCATCAATCCCTCAAACATCTCTACCAGATTGGGAAGATTTACTGCCTTTTCATCTAATTTTGCAAATGCACCCTTTACGAAGGCCGGAAGGGCTGATGGTAATACAAATAATATCACATCATCTCCACTTGCTGCCGCCGATACGCCTATTGTTACTGCGGGATAAAGGTTTTTTACATCTGATCCATTTAACGTGATCGAAACTTTGCCCATAATACTCTCCTTATTTCATTTTTTAATGTTTCAGGAATTGTGTTTAGTAAATCTGGTGTCAAGTATTAAATTTCACTCAAATGAAATGCTATACACGATCATTTACTATACTACCTGATATTGTATTATTAATCATTATGGTGAATTTATTCTTAAATCCACTTAATCCATTATTTTAGCTAATTTGACTGACAGAAATTGAAATAAACTATTTGTTTGAGCTTCCTATTTCACACTTGACAGAATTGCGGTTCATTTTTTTTGTTATTGTGATTAATGTAAAAAGCAGGAGTTGGTTTGGAAATTAAGAAAAGAAAAGAGTGGGAAAAGCGCTCAAAACAAAACAGGATTATTGATCTTGCTGAAGAATTGTTCAACGAAAATGGATATGAAGCTACTACTCTGGATATCATTGCCAATAATGTTGGCTATAGTAAAAGAAATTTATATCAGTATTTTACCGATAAAAATGATCTCTTCAATGCCGTCATCCTTAAAGAAGTTAATAAACTTAATAAAGAATTAACTTCTATATGCGTAAAAGATATAACTGGACTCCAAAAAGTTGTTGCCATCAGCAATACATTCTTCACTTTTTTTATTCATCATAGAAAGTCTTTCAATAATATCATTTTCTTTGATATCACCTATGAAGAGAATAAACCGAAAAATGATAGCGAAGAATCACAGAGTTCCTTTGGTATTGAAGCAGAAAGCATTCACCAGGAAAACCTTGATCTCTTGCTGAAGGCTATTGAACTAGGTAAAAAAGATGGCTCCATTATCTCTAAATTTACACCCAAACAGCTGCAACTTATCATCTGGGGACAAAATATGGGTATCATACACTCCATCTCCAGAAGATATGACCACTTGGAATCTGAATATTGCTGCACTCCACAGCAGGTTTTTGCCAATTACCTCAAAATGATCAATAACTGCCTTCAGTGTGATATTTCATCCTCTCCGGAGGTCATCCTCCACACCTGATAACTTAATCACTGCACCCTATACCCCTGCCCTATGTCAATAATTTCAAAAAGCTAATAGGTTAGAAAATTAAAGCCTGACCAAAACTCAGCTAAGCTGATTTATCATAAAGAATATAATCTGCACCAGTATAATTAATTATAATTTATATTATTACCAAAAGTTAGATATAATGAAAAGCAATAAAAACTGATAACTATTTCGTAAATCTATCAGATTTCCTAAATTTAACCAGTTTTTACTAATACTGAATATTTATTTTTTAGTGCGATAAAATCTGTGATCCTTATCCAGAAATACAATATAAAAAGTATTACAGTCGAAACGATAACCTGAATTGCCTTGTTCTTTGTTTCTATATTCCTTAGGAATCACAAAGTCAATTAAACGAGTTTTACTTTCCAGGCGGAATCTCGCCCATAAAACCTCATGTGGCACGTGTTTGGGATGAATAAAATCAGAATGGACAGGAAATTTGTCATATATTTCAAATACATGCAAACCACCAGAGCCAACCCTTTGATTCTTCCAGTAATCAAGAGGCTTCATGCAATAGTCGTGCAATTTATTCATTAATTTAACTAACTTATCTTCTTTCCAGGCTTCAAAATTCTGTCCAGCAGATTGAGAGAAATCCATGAAACTGAAATTGAATTTGCAGCGGCTGGCAATATTATCTTTTATATTATCCAAACTTGATGTAATAATTGATTGCAGAAATTTATCTTTCTTTCTGCTGCCAAAACCACTCATATTCGAGGAACTCCACCTATTTTGCCTGCGTTATATGCAGGAAGGACTGATCTGTCATTTCTGATAATATCACCAGAAATCTCATCAAGCCTGTATCCATAACTTTCATTATCTTCTTTATTAATGAACACAGTTCTATATTTACCCATCACGTCCATAATATCTCCATTATGAGTTGTGAAAATAAATTGAGCTTGGTTTGAATTCAACTCTCTGTTAGTAAATAGTTCCACGAGCTTAGGTAGTATATGGGGATGAAAATTCGTATCAAATTCGTCCAAAACTAAAACTGAACCATTTATTATTGCATACCAGTACAAAACCAAATCTAAATATAAGGATCTAGTTCCACTTGATTGATTATAAAATGTTAAATTGAATTTATTTTGTTTCACTTTGTGATAAAACACAGGATAATAAAACGGATTCCCTTCAATATCAGTATGTTTCTTAATTTCTATATCATCAATGCCCATGTCACAGTTACGTATTATATCCTTGATAAATTCAAAAATATCAGTATTTGAATAATAAAGTTCAGATACAAAATTAAGATCTAATTTATTTTCAGATAAACCAAGATAGTGGACATTTGATACATTGCGTGAAAAAAAATTATAAAGATTATTAATACTTGTAATACCGTACTGATGAGCCGAACTTACAAAGGATACATTCGGCCGTAATTTCATTATTTGAAGTCCTTTATACTCATCAATACATTTGATAAATTGATTATTTTTTCGCTCAATTATCAAACTTTCTCGTTTTTTTACTCTGTACAGCTTTTCTGAGATTACTTTCTTTCTCGTAACACTAAGCTCGTAACGATATTTTATGGCTTTGATAATGAATTCCAAATAAAATTCTGATGGCTGATTATTATTAAAGAAAGTCTCAATTTTAATTTCCTCATCTGGTTTTAGGGAAAATGAATTTTTACAAAATTGGAAAATTGTAGGTAATATCTTAAGTGCATTGGTTTTACCCGAAGCATTTGCTCCTTTTACACATAAAACATTTGCTACTGCATTTCCCTGTGAAATATTTTTTGGGCAATTCTGACCTAATTCAAATGAAATATCAACTCCTTCACGAAAACAAAAGAAATTCTTTGCTCCAAAATTTAATATCATATTTTACTCCTTCTTTCTAACTAGACAAAGTGGAAATTTAGAAAAAGAGAGTCAAGCCTTATTTTATTTATTGGTCATATTTGTCGAATATTGCTTTTTAAGCAGGAAACATACAGTCACCGTTTGAGCAAAGAAATCAATGTTATGCTATTCGGTAAAAAAATTATAACATCTAATTATCAATAAAAGTAGTACGTATACCTTGATAAAATATGAATAATAAATCATTTATCGCCATTTTAATGGGATATATCAGATTTTACCAACTTTTAGCTAAAAATTTAGATTTTTTAAGAAATTATTTTTAACTACATCTCTAATTTGCTATATAATATTATTTTACACTCTTTCCAGATTTTCTATCATCCTCAAAGTGCTTCTAAGGAGGAACAACAAAGCACATAGTGACATTTTTATGTTAGATAGTTCTATGTTGCTCCTCCTTAATGCTGGTAAATTGATGTGAATAATACAAGTGTTTGGGAATAATTTTAGTGAAAATATATTGGCTGATCAACCATTTCGAAGGTTTGGCAACCATTCGAAAGGTTTTGTTTGGGATGCTTGAGATTAGTATAAATATTGACTTAATCTTTAGTGGTAAATAATAAGGATGTAAATAAATACTTGAGGTAGAAAATGCTGATAAATAAATTATTGCCAATTCTGGTATTCTTTATTGCTGGATATGGTTTGAAGCGGGGTGGGGTATTTAAAAAAGAAGATGGAGCACTTTTTTTACGGGCAGTGCTTTATCTTTGTATTCCGGCAATAGGATTTGCAACCTTTAGTCGGATGGAGATGAGGATTGACCGGATATATCCGATAATAACCGCATTATTTGTGATAACAGGGAATTTTTTGATTACGAGCCTTTATTTTAAAAAACTCGGGGTGGAAGCAAGACAATACACAGTTTATATGTTGGCGACTATTGTATTGAATACGAGTTTGATGCTGCCTTTTGCCCAGGCTAAGTGGGGTGATGAAGGTGCCGCGATGGTGCTGCTCTTTGATATCTGTCACGTAACATTGGTGTTTACCTTCTCTTACTGGGTGGCGATGCGTTTTGGTAATGATCGGGAAGGCAGAGTTCCCTTCAAAAAGATATTACGATTACCCCCCTTATGGGGAATATTTCTGGGTCTGGCAGTAAATGTGATTCATCTGCCGGTACCTGCTTTTGTATATGAAATCACGGACATAGCGGCAAAGGGACTGATATTATTAATGATGACAGCGTTGGGGATATTTTTTGAATTAAAGATCAAACACTGGCGTTTGGTTTTTGGAGCCCTTCTGCAGCGTAGTGCGGGAGGATTTATTTTAGGCTGGATAATCACCTGGTTATTGGGTGTGCAGGGAGTTGAACGTCAAATAATCTTGCTGATAGCTGCAGCGCCAGTAGGATTTAATACTCTGGTGCTTTCTGATCTGGAACACCTTGATCGTGATCTGGCAGCAGAGATGGTTACCAGCGCCACACTTCTGGCGGTGATATTTCTGCCCGTGATATTAATTATATTATGAGTGGAGCTTGACAGAGAGTGAGAGTTGATGAAATTACGTTTATGATAATGAAGCATAATAAAAAGTTATTGAGTCTTGTATATATACTCAGCTTTCTGGTCTTTCTGTCCTATGGGCAGGAAGAGGTAAGAATTAAGCGTATATCTGCCGATAGTCTGCTGTCAGACAGCCTGCAGACTGATAGTCTTGGCTTTAGTTTAATGGATTCATTATTTTACGCAGCAGATTCAGGAGCCTATTGGACAGATGAGCAGATCATCAGTTTGATGGGCAACGCTAATATTGAATATCATACCTCAAGTATTACAGCTGATACAATTACGGTGAAAGTTAAGGAAAATCAGGCATTTACCCTGGGTAATTCCATGCTCAAAGACAATAACCAGATAGCGCTGGGGGACGAGATATTTTATGATCTGGAAACTCAGTGGGGTATGATCAATAATGGGGCAGCGAAATTTGAACAGGGTTATTACTATGGTGATGAGATCCGCAAGATAGATAAAAAGACATATGATATTGATAACGGGTTATTTACTACCTGCGATGGATTGCATCCGCACTTTTATATTAAAACAAATAAAATGAGGATGTATCAGAATGACAAAGTGGTAGGTAAACCAGTGGTATTTTATGTAAATCACATGCCGATATTTGCTTTGCCCTATGGGATATTCAGTGTTAAAAAAGGAAGACAGATGGGGATACTAGTTCCCTATCCGGGTTATAACAGCAGCGATGGCAAATATGTGCGGGATCTGGCATTTTATTACCCCTGGAAGGAATATGCTGATGTGATACTTGGCGGCAATCTTTATGAGAAAACCGGCTGGGAAGCAAAGCTGAGTGCTAATTACAAGTTGCGGTATGTGCTGAACGGGAGTATGCTTTTCAGGCTTCGTAAGCGGCAATACAGCTTGTATTCAAGCACTTATGAATGGTATTTGCGGTCATTGCATCATCAGAATATCGGCAGGTCAAGCAGTTTGGATGCCAATATCACTTATACGAGTTCAGAAAAGATACTGGAGAATGAGGAAGATGCCAATGATCGTCTGGCTGAAGATGTAACCTCATCAATTTCATTTAAGACACCTCTTTTGGGGAGCACTTTGAGCTTAAGTGGCAAGCTGGTTGCAGATCTGCTGGAAAGCAGCCTGGTGAGACGTGATACTGCCGGGAATATAGTGGATACATTGAGCTATAAACTGAAGACCATAACTCTGCCTGAGGTATCCTGGTCACGTCCTTCACGTCCGCTTTATGAATATTTTACGGGAGAAGACAGTAAAATTGATAAAGATGCCTGGTATACAAAGTTTAATGGTTCTTACAGTTTCAGAGCAAATTATAAAAGCGTGATCAAAGACTCGACGGCAGATTTTAGTGATTTATTCTGGAAAGAAAAAGAAGATAGCCTGGGAGCGATCAATAAACATGATGCAGGAATGAAGCATACTACTTCATTTAGCTATTCCAATAAATACAAGGGTTGGCTTAATTATTCGCAATCGGCAGGGATGAATCTGGTGTGGCTCGATGAAGATGAGCTGGGCAGAAGCAGTCGCTGGGGCCATGACTGGAATCTAAGTACTTCCTTTAATTTCAGTTTATATGGTATCAGGAATTTTAATAGGGGCTATCTGAAAGCTGTGCGGCATATCATAGCACCGCGAGTGTCTTATTCTTATAAGCCGGATTTCTCTGAGAATGAATATTTGAAAAATCTAAGCGGATATTCTGTATCATCAGGTGATAAACAGCAGAAAGTAAGTTTTTCAATAGGTAATACCTGGCAATTGAAATTGCGGGGAACAGAGGAAAAGAAAGAAAAAACTATCAATGACTTTTTTAAAATATCTTCGGGGATCAGTTATGATTTTGAGAATAAAAATACAGGTAATAATGACGGGAAGGGCTTTAGCAGTTTATCCCATTCTATAGATCTTAATCCGGACAACTTGAAGCTGGGATTGTTTGATCTGAGTATTGAGCCCTATGGCAGTATTACGCAGGATGTTTATGACACAAAATTACAGTTCAGCGATATGTCCAAGTGGAATTGGGGAGTGAGTAACTGGAATTTTAATGTGAACACCAAGCTGCGGATAGGTGGCAATGCCAGCTATGCAGAATATTTCCCGATTGAGTCAAATCCCTTTACGAGTAATCAGTTCATGTTGGCAGACAGCATGAGTATGGACGCTGAAGATGAATTTACCACCCTGGAAGAGATAGCTGAATTGCAGCAGGAAGAAAATAGCTGGTCACTAAGCTTTACACACAGCTATCGGCTTACTCAAAGCAGTTATGAAAATCATGATTATACGAGCAATTTTAAAAGCTCATTTACAGCCCAATTGACAAAGAACTGGAATTTTAGTTACAGTAACTATTATGATATCAACGAGAAAAAGATGGTAAACCAGACCTTTACGCTGCTTAGGGAACTTCATTGCTGGCAATTAGAATTTCGTTATACCCGTCAGGAGGATTACTGGAATTATTCCTTTAAGTTATTCAATATCAAATTACCGGATTCTTTGATATTTAAAACTTCAGATAACGGCTAAGTTTGATAATAACTGAGAGATGAGATAATTAGTAAAAAGAATATTTCGTTTTTCTTTGACAATATATGCAAGCAGACAATATTTCACACATAAAAAAGCGCTAAAAGGAAAGATAATGGCATTTGTACATTTGCATAACCATACCCAATACAGCAAGTTAGACGGAGCCTGCAGGGTTGACAGGATGACTGAATTAGCTGTGGAAATGGGTATGAAAGCCCTGGCGATAACCGACCATGGCAATATGTTTGGAGCAATAGATTTTTATCTATCCTGTAAGAATGCAGGTATCAAGCCTATCATTGGAATTGAAGCTTATATAATCCGTGGAAATTTTGACGATATAGACAGTAAGCAGCAGATCAGGCATCATCTGGTACTTCTGGCAAAAAATCATAAAGGCTATAAGAACCTCTGTAAGTTAAGCACAATCTCATTTCAGGATGGATTTTATCATAAACCGAGGATAACAAAGGGCCTTTTACGCCAATATCATGAAGGTTTAATCTGTTTGACGGCTTGTATAAAAGGAGAAATTCCTTCATTACTGATAGCGGGTCGAGAAGAAGATGCTTATAATTCACTGCTGGAATATAAAAAGATATTTGGAGATGATCTGTATATTGAGCTGCAGGATCATGGTATAGATAAAGAACAGACCGCCATGCCCTTACTTATTGATCTGGCAGAGAAAACCAATACAGAAATGGTGGTGACCAATGACTGCCATTATCTGCATAAAGAAGATCGGGAAGCACATGACATTTTATTATGCATCCAGACTGGTAAAAAAGAAACTGATATCAATCGGATGCGGTATAGTACTGACCAGTTGTATTTTAAAAATGAAGAAGAAATGCGGTTGCTCTTTCCTGAACTCGGTCAGGCTTATGATAACACTGTGAAAATTGCTGAAAAGGTAGACCTTAAACTTGATTATGATCAATTTCTATTTCCTAAGATGCCGTTACCACCTGATTATAAGGATGATTCAGAGGGATATTTGAAATCATTATGTTATGATGCCATACCAAGACGCTATGAGGAAATAACTCCGGAGATACAGAAGCGTTTGGATTATGAGCTGCAGATCATTAATAAGATGGGATTTAATGATTATTTTCTGATCGTGAGAGATTTTATCAATGTTGCTCGGGCAGAAAACATTCCCGTAGGACCGGGTAGAGGATCAGCAGCAGGAAGTATTGTGGCTTATTTACTGGAAATAACTCAGCTTGATCCCCTGAAATATAATTTACTATTTGAAAGATTCCTGAATTTGAGCAGGGCAGAGATGCCCGATATTGATATAGATTTTGATTCCGAAGGCAGAGAGCGTGTAATTGAATATGTAAATGAAAAATATGGCAGTGAATGCGTGTGTCAGATCATCACATTCGGAACCCTTGGAGCGAAAACAGTAGTACGTGACATTGCTCGAGTGCTGGATGTACCTATCCCCGAGGCAAATAAATTAGCAAAATTAATACCAGCTGAAGCAAAAATGACGCTGGAAAAAGCTTATAAGGAAAATCCTGATCTGCGGCAATTAATTGATAGTGATCCTGTTTATACTCGTATTTACCGGATAGGCAAGGTGCTGGAAGGCTTGATTCGTCAGACCGGGATCCATGCTGCAGGAGTTGTGATCGCTCCTAATGATTTGAGTAATTATGTGCCGCTTGCAATGAGTACTAAAAAAGGCAAAGGCGAACGGACGACACTTGTGCAGTATGAAGGTAAATGGCTGGAGCATTTAAAAATGCTTAAGATGGATTTTCTGGGTTTGAAGACGCTGACGCTGATCCGCAAAACAGTTGATCTGATCAAGAAGAACCATGAAATTACTTTTGATATCGAAAACCTGCAACTTGAAGATGAAGAAACTTATCAATTGTTATCGAGAGCAGAAACTGATGGAGTGTTTCAATTGGAATCTGATGGGATGAAGAAATATCTGAAAAAATTGAAACCCAACAGATTTGATGATATTATTGCTATGGTGGCTCTATATAGACCTGGACCTATGCAGTTCATAGATAAGTATATCAAACGCAAACACGGTGAAGAAGAGATCATGTATTCTCATCGAGCAATGGAGAAATCGCTTAAAGAAACTTATGGAGTTCTGGTTTATCAGGAACAGGTAATGCAGGTATCCAAAGATCTTGCCCAGTTTGATAGTGCTACTGCGGGATTACTGCGTAAAGCGATGAGCAAGAAAAAAGCCAAGCAGATGGCAGAGCTTTATGTAAAATTTGAAAAAGGTTCACAGGATAATGGTGTGAATCTTGATAAGATCAAGCTTATCTGGTCTGAATTTGAGAATTTTGCACAATATGCCTTTAATAAAAGTCATGCAGCATGTTATGCCTATATTGCCTATCAAACGGCATATCTGAAGACGCATTATCCAGTGGAATTTATGGCGGCATTGATGTCAGAAGAAAAGGATCCGGCAAAAATACCACGCCAGATAGAGGTTTGCAGAAGAATGGATATTGAGGTTATTCCACCTAATATCAATTTAAGTGAAGTAGAATTCTCTGTGCAAGGGAAAAGAATATTATATGGTTTGAAAGGTATTAAAAATGTGGGAGTGGCAGCAGTAGGCAAGATCATTGAAGAGCGCGAAGAAAACGGAGCCTATGAGGATATTTGGGATTTGGTCACCCGTGTGGATTCTAAAACGGTTAATAAAGCAGTGATAGAAAGCCTGATAGCTGCTGGTGCATTAGATGATCTGGAAGGAAACAGAGCTCAGAATTATAGTGTAGTGGAGCTGGCAATAGAATTTGCAGCATCAGTTTTTCAGGAAAAGATGCGAGGTCAATTGACACTATTTGAGGATTTTGCTGAGGATGAAGAGGTGGAGGTGATGCCAAAGCTTCCGGAATTGCCGGAATGGAGTTCAAATGAAATTTTACAAAAAGAAAAAGAAGTATTGGGGTTTTTCTGGTCAGGGCATCCGCTGGAGAAATATAAGAATTTGATAAATTCGGTAATTAATTACGATGCTGCGTTACTTTCTGGTGCAAGCTATGTGTCATATAGAGTAATGATGGCTGGACTTGTAAACTCCATATCTACTAAAACAAATAGAAACAACAAACCCTATGCTATATTGGAATTGGAAGATAGAACAGGGAAATTTGAATTAGGCTTGTATAAAGATAACTTCAGACGTCATATTAATAAATTCGTCAAGGGTAATGCCTATTTAATTGAAGGATCAGTCCAGGTACAGGATAATGGTGGAGCAAGATTATTACCTGACAAAATCTATGATCTAAAGAACTTTCCTCAGGGATGTAAGGGAGTTTTGAAGCTTGAACTTGAAGAAGAAAAGATCAATGAGGAATTAAGCAATCTGATAATAGCAAATTCAGATACAGAACAATCGATTACTCTGGAAATAAACCTTGAAACGAAAGAATTCAGTTCTTTGCTTTGTAAAACGAATCGAAAGATAAAGCTGACAGAGACTTTTTTAAAAGAACTGGTAGAAATTACCGTTAGACTACCCAAATTGGAATTGAGTTAGGAGTTAATATGAGAAATTTTACAATAGGATTTTTTTTACTGATAAGTAGCATACTTTTCGCGGGACAATTAGGCGTATATGTTGATAGTAATCGCTTTTTTGGACCCGATAACAAAACTCTAGTGGAAATTAATTATTCTTTTCCCTATAATGCTGTGGATTTCATTAAGCAGCAGTATGGTTATGAAGCGGAAATATTTGTGGATATCTCTGTTAGGGCTGGAGAAAAACTGATCAAAACCGATTCTATTACTAATAAAGTGATTATCAGAGAGGCAACAAAAGCATTCAGTGATGAGCAGTATCTGGATAAAATAATTTTGACTTTGGGTAATTATGATTTGCAATTATCAGTGGAATTTGTTGATGTGCATACTGAAAGTTCTTATTTATGGGAATATGATTTTGTCCCTCTTGATATTGATGGATTACTTAGTGATCTGGAATTAAGCAGCTTTGTGAAAAAGGATACAACGGGCTATCTGGAGAAATTTCATCGGGGGAATTATCTTTATCAGGTAAAACCCAATCACACTTTTCGGGAAGAAAACGGTTATCTGGAATATTTTCAGCAGATACGAAATCTCTTTGAAGATGAAAGCGGTAAATATCAACTGGAGCAGGAAATATTAGTGAAATCCGGTGATACACTGATAGATTCAATGAAGAAAGAACTAAGCGGTGAGATTGCAGATATAATCAGTGTCCATGATAGCATATTGATAGAAGGATATGAAGATGGATATTACAGTTTAATTATAAGTTATCGTGATAAAATCACCTATAAACAGGAACAGGTAGAGGATTATTTCTGTGTAAAATCAAGGAAATCTGCTAATATAAGACTATTTCCTGAACTGGAAGATGATATCAAATTGGTAAGTTATTTCATGAATACTAATGAAAAGAAAGTATTCAAGACTTTGACAACTGAAGGTAAATCTAACTATCTGAATAAGTTTTGGCTTTCGCAAGATCCTAATATAGCTACGAATGAAAATGAATTTCTGGATCTTGTAAGGAATCGGATACTTTATGCAAATCAGTTTTTTACACATTTTAAACCAGGCTGGACAACAGATATGGGCAGGATTTATATCAAGTATGGCAAGCCTTATGAAATACGGAAAATGACAACCAATCTGGGTGAACACGAGTTTTCCGATATCATAGACAGCCCAGACCAAAATTTTAATAGAGGAGTGACAAAAAACTATGAGATATGGAAATACCGGATGAGTAAAATTGCAAACTATATCTTTATTGATTTGATTACCAGCGGAGATTATAAATTAATCTACAGCTCTGATGATGACGATGGAGAAACTACTTATTTTAACTGGAAGGAATATCTGGGTAATGATTTTGATGAAAGGCTGCTGGATTAATTCAGGTTCGGAAGGCATCTGGGATGTGTTTGATTATCCATTTATTTTTAGGATCATGAGATAAAGCGATTACATCAAAGCGTGTAAATGTATCAGAATATTCGGGATTAATTAGCAGATAATATCTGGCAGCTCTTATGATCTTAAGCTGTTTAGTATAATTGATACTGGCAATGGCATCATCAATTCCTGTTTTCCGATAGCGAACTTCGATAAATACAAGCTCTCTATTTTGAAGATCATATGCTATTAAGTCGATTTCACCTGTTTTACAGAGGAAATTACGCTCAATAATTTTATAACCCAGCTTTTTTAAAAAGCGTAAAGCTGTTTTTTCCCCTTTATCTCCTTTTGTTTTCTTTATATTTTTATTCATGTAATAAAAAATAGCTTGACTTTGAGAATAAGGAAATTATTTCTTTAAAAAAATGTGGAGACAGATAAAAAATGAAGAAAGTCCTGATATATATATTTTTTCTGATAATCACAGGTTCGCAATTATTTGCCATACCTTATACATTACAGGGTAATAAAATAAATATCCCCGACGCTTACATCCTACCACATCAGATGGCAACAATTAGCGTAGCACTATCTCCAGGGGTCAGTAATTTTAATAATGACGGGACACCCGATATATTCTTTAATGCTATTGCAAATATTAATTTAGGCTTATATGATTACGGTGAAGTAGGATTTGTACTAAATAGTTATGGTGTGCCCTATATGAATTTTAAGTTGCAGCTTCTTAAAGAAAAAAAGAGAATACCTCAGCTGGCAATTGGAATAACTAATGTATTTTCTTCTGTAGAAAACGAAAACCATGATAGTTATACTGAAGGTCTTGTGGGCAGTGAGGATGATCTGATCAAAAATTCACCCTATGCAGTTCTTTCTAAGACAGCAATTATGGTTTCCAATATTACCGGACTGGAATATATAGAGTTATCTGGATATCTAGGCTGGGGATTAAGAAGATTTAAAGGTGAAGGTAAGATCGCTAAATATTTAAATGGTTTCTTTTTTGGTGCGGATTTCAAACCTACCAGGTTTTTGAGTTTATATAGCGAAATAGATGGTGAAAATATCAATGC
>Ga0075121_1000615_pt1 | contig 24387 bp, 19 predicted proteins | sample AntAceMetag02UKG_FD_69793 | JGI IMG/M metagenome (GOLD analysis project Ga0075121, IMG submission 69793) | Saline lake microbial communities from Ace Lake, Antarctica - Antarctic Ace Lake Metagenome 02UKG | ecosystem: Environmental > Aquatic > Non-marine Saline and Alkaline > Saline | place... | reverse complement strand
CACATAGCCGTGGATGCCTGCGCCCACGGCGATACCTATGATTACATATATCCAGACCCGGCCGATGATCTCTTTTACCGCATCCCAGCCGTAGATAATGCGGTCATTTAAGGATATTTTCTTCTCTTCGGCCTTGTTGGAATCCGCATTGATTTGGCTCACCCAGTCTTCAATGCCGTTTTCCAGCTTCAGCCGTCCGATCACCCAGCCTGCACCGACAGCCACGATCAGGCCGGTGGTGGCGTAGAGAAGCGCGATTTTCCAGCCCAGCAGGCCGTAGAGCAGGCCCAATGCGATTTCATTGACCATGGGGGCGCTGATCAAAAAGCTGAAGGTCACTCCCAGGGGGACGCCTGCCGCCACAAAACCGATAAAGAGCGGCACTGCGCTGCAGGAGCAAAATGGGGTGATGATGCCCAGCAGGGCGGCAAGGATGTTGCCGACCAGAAGGCTTTTCCCGGCCAGCATATCCCGGGTCCGTTCCGGCGTAAAAAAGCTTCGAACGATGCCTACGGAAAAGATTACCAGGGCCAGCAGCATCATGACCTTTGGCGTGTCGTAGAAAAAAAATTCCAGAGCGCTTCCCAGATGGCTGCCTTTGGCAATGGATAGGAGATCATATGTGATGAATTGTGATGCCTGGAGCAGGCGGCTGTAAAGCAACCACCATGCGTAAACGCCGATTCCTGCCGACAGAATATAAAGGAATAATCGGCTGTTTTGGCCAGGGACCTGTTTTCTCGATTTTTTGCCGCATGCGCATGCGGTGTTAGCAGTGTTGTTCATTTTTTTCTCCAGAGCCTATTTCAAAACGCTCCCTTTCGAAGTTTGTGCTTATCCGTCCAATCTCTGCGCCAGGCGAAGCCGCGTCACACAAAATTACCTGAATCGGCAATTTCATTGTTTAATCCAGGCCAGTACGTCCTTTTTTTTCGGTACTTTGCCCGAAACCTTAACCTCGTCATCGACCACCACGGCCGGTGTGCCAAAGACGCCGTACCCGGCGATCTCCATCATATCGGTGACCTTGGCCACACTGGCATCGATGCCGGCTTCGCCCACGGCTTCCTTGACGATTTTGGCGGCCTTTTCACATTTGGCGCAACCCGGTCCCAGAATCTTGATTTTCATTTTATTTTTTCCTTTTCAATTTCAAGTTTTAAGCCGTAAACGGCTATATTTATTTTTTACTATATATTCTCAAATGCCTATTTGTCTATATACCGAAAATATTCTTCCGTTACCGCCGGCAGAGTTCCTCGCGACGGACGGTCGGCAGCCTTTTGATCAGATCCGTCAGGTCTTTGTCATCGGTCAGCCAGTGCCGCAGGTTCCCCAGGAGGCTGGCCGCATAAGGGCTGTTGCTGCCGTTGGCCAATTGGTAATTCACCCACAGGCCGTCCTTAAATGATTTGACGAGTCCTGCGGTTTCAAGTATTTTCAGATGTTTCGAAACCGTCGGCTGGGCCACTTCTAAAAGGGCCTGAAGCTCGCATACGCACATGGTTCGATGCTCCAGAAGCTTGATAATTCTAACCCGATTGGGGTCGGACAGGGCTTTCATGACCTGAACAAAATTTTTCATACGTCCTCCTTATATATAGCTAATTGGTAATATAGTGAGGCATGTCGGTGTTGTCAAGCGGATTTTACGGGGCGTGAAAAATAAAAAGTATCTCAAAATTGGGCGCCGGTCCCTTTAATCGATGGCTCTGGAACCGCCATCCGGCCGGGGTCGGAAACGAATCATGCCGACCCGGATCAGGGCCGTCACCAGCAGTAAATCCGTCAGCAACGCGATGATTAGCGTAAAGGGTAGCAGCGTACCCATCATGCGGGTGGAAAAATAATCACTGGTGGCAAAAGGGGCAAATCCCACGGCCAGAATCAGGGTAGTAATAATAATGGCCCGGCCCGTATAGTGAAACGTGCGGTGTATGGCCGTCACAGTGTCGCAGTTCCGGGCCGTTTCAAACTTAAACCGTACCAGGTAGTGGATTGTATCATCTACTCCGATACCGATGGCGATAATCGCTATCATGATCACATCGGAGTCGACTTCGTCCCACAAGATAGCTACAAGTCCGCCGAGCGCAAGGAGGGGCAGCAGGTTTGGGATCATGGACCAGGCTCCTGCCTTCAGCGATCGCAGCCAGATGATCATCAGAGTCAGGATGCTGAAAAATGCCATGATCAGGCCGTTTCTTTGACCTTCGATGATGTCGTAGAGAAACATGCCCATGAGGTAGTTCATACCGGTGCCTTCCACCTTGATTTCCCCGCCAAGACGTTTTCGGCCCATCTTCTCGATATCGAGCCCCATGGCATAGGTGGCCCGCACCGCATTGTCGGGAAGTCGGACCGCCAGTCGCATGGATTGGCGATCGAAGTCCACCATCCGTTCCAGGTCTTGGCCACCGGACATTTCAAACAGCAGCAGGTACTGGGCGAGCAGTTCACGGGTCAGGTCCCGGGGTAACGTACCTCTACGTTCCGGGTTGAGTTCCCCGTCGATTTGTTCCACCAGGTTCACCAGGGAGATCACACGATTCACTTGGGGCAGGTTTTCCACTTCTCTCTGGAATTCGGCTATTTTCAGGAATGTTTCGGGGTCGAGGATACCTTCCTCCCCAGGCGTGTCAATGAAGATATCGAGGAAGTTGGTGCCCGCAAAATGTGTCTTGAAATATTTTTCATCTACGCGGATCGGGTTGTCTGGTGCCAGGCGGCGGTTAAAATCGGTTTCGATGTTTAACCTTGTCAGCCCGAAGAGCGACACTCCGGTCAACAGGACAAAGGTGGAAATAACCGTCCATGGGTGATTGACGGACACCCGTTCCGCGATATTCAACAGGAATGTGACGGCCCGGAACATCCCGGGGCGGCCGGCATCCCAGGGTTTGGGTTCTTTCATATATGAAAAAAGAATGGGCGCCAGGGTCATGGCAATCAGCAATGCCACGGCCACGCCGAATCCGAGTACGACGCCCAGTTGCCGAAACGCCGGGACCGGTATCAGGGTTAAGGAAATAAAACCTACGAATGTCGTCACCGACGTCATAAAACAGGCGGTGCCGACTTCATGCCCGCTGGTGATGATTGCTTCCTTTTTTTCTTTGCCCTGGGTAAGTTCCAGAAGATAGGCGCAGCAGAGGTGGATTACATCGGAAGTGGCGACGATCAGGATGACCGCCGGGACCATGGCGATAAAGATGTTGATGTTTCGATCGATCAGTACCGCAAACCCCATGGCCCAGATTACGGCGATAAGAGATACCGCGAACGTTATGAAAACGGGCCAGAATTTTCGAAACAGCAGGTACACCGTCAGCAGGAGAACGGTGCAGACCATGGGAAAGAGACGAGAAATGTTGTAATAGGACTGTGCCATGATTTCCGACAGGGTGGCCATCAATCCCACGCGGTGAATGGCACCGGCGTCATAACCATTTTTTTCGAACAGATCCAGGACTTCCCGGACGATCAACGGCCCCCTTTCCACCGGCCGGTCCCGTGACGGCTCCAGTTCCACAATGACGGCACTGTGCTGCCCGTCGGGGGAGATGAGAAACCCGCTGTAGAGATCGTCTTCCCGGTAGATTTTCAGGAGATCTCCCCGGCGCTCTGAGTTGTCCAGGGCTTCCCTGCCGTATTTGTATACATGGAGGGTGTCATCATCCACAAAGGTGTGTTGGGCATTGAGGACACTGTCGACACGGTCGACATCCGGAATTTCAACAATTTCATCCACCACGGAAGCCAGCTTTTTAAGGCCGGCAGGAGAAAGCGGGTCGGCATCCGCATAGGCGATAATAAATACCTCGTCGCTGGCAAATGTCCGGATTCGTTCCAGGTAGCGCTGATAGTCGGGGTGATTGCCGAAAAAAATATTGCCGATGGAAGACGCGATGATCCCGTGGGTTGTAATGGCACCGAAAACGGCGGTGATCATAAAGATCACCCCGAGCACGAGCAACCGCCGGCGAATGATAAAGTGAATATAGGCGATCATGGGATCAGATCTCTATGATGGGTGCTATTGTGCATTCCTTTATATTACCACATTTTACCGATCCTGTTGTCAAGAAAAGTGTTTTCTCTTCAACCGGCCTGAAATGCAGAAATTTTTGAACAATGCACTCGTAAAGTTTGGTCAGCTCTCACATTTTAGTGCAGGTAAACCCGGTGGCTTGCGTGGCCTGATATGATCCTGTTGATTGCCAGGCAAATTCTCATTTCACAATCAAATCATAATCACCGATTACGAAAAAAATAGCTCAAAATAATGGAAAACTTTACAAAAAAGGTGGCTTTTGCTCAGAGAATCAATAATCATCCTGATTGGAGTCGATTTTTCAGCATTGTGCACCTCTTATGGATCGCATTGCATGGGATGAATATTTTTTATTGACAGTAAATTATATGTAAATTATAATTCAAAAAACGAAAGGCGTTCGAAAAACGAAATGACCTTTTTTTAGGTTTGATTCTATCTTCTGCCATCTACTGAATGCAAACGGAGGAAATATGTACGAAGACCTTAAAGGCAAAACAGCCCTTGTAACCGGCTCGGGCAAGCGCAGCGGAATCGGGTATGCCATTTCCCGCAAACTGGCTTCTGCAGGCATGAATATTATTATTGCGGATCTGGGGGATATCACTGTCGAGGATCAACAGATCAAAACGGGAACCCCAAATGAGATGGCCGACATTGCCGATGAGTTGAGCGGGACCTGGGGCATAGATGCAATGGCGGTAAATGTCGACGTCTCCAGCAATGAATCCATCCGCATAATGCTTGATATGGTGGAGATCAAACATGACCATATTGATGTGCTTTGCAACAACGCCGGGGCGTCCTTTGGCGTACCCAATGCCGTCCATACCTACGATGAAGATGCATGGATGAAAACCATAGATGTGAATCTTCACGGTGTTTTCCGAATGACGCGGGCCGTGATGCCTATGATGATGGGAGAGCCCGGCGCCATCATCAATACCGCCTCCAGGGCCGGCAAGGTGCCGCCGCTTTTTAACGGGGCCTATGCCGTAGCAAAGGCAGGAGTGATCATGCTCACAAAGGTGATGGCAAAAGAACTGGCAGGCCTTAAAATTCGGGTCAATGCCATTTGTCCTGGGCAGGTGGATACAGACCTTGAAAACTGGAAATTTGGTCTGGAAGCCCAGTTTTTTGATACAACCATTGAAGACCGCAGGCAAAAGATGTGCGAGGAGATTCCCGTGGGGCGAATCGGGTCACCCGCAGAAGTGGCTCGATTAGTGGCATTTCTGGCATCAAACCAGTCTTCCTACATGACCGGCCAGGCGATTAACATCACCGGTGGGCAGCTTATGGAGCTGTAACGGTCTGATTTTGTTAATTGAAATAGACAGAATACATTCATTAATTACTATCCCTTACATTAGGAGAATTAAGCATGGCGACGATAACAGGCGGGCAAATTGTAGCACAGGCGCTGATTGAAAAGCAGGTGGAATATATCTTTACCCTGAGTGGCGGGCATATTACGCCGATTTATCAGTACCTGGAGGGAAAGGAAATCGTACTGTTTGACACACGCCACGAACAGGCCGCCGTTTTTATGGCCGAGGCCTGGGGCAAACTGAACAGAAAACCCGGTGTGGCCATGGTTACGGCCGGGCCCGGGTTCACAAACGCACTCACCGGAGTTGCAAGTGCCTTTTTTTCAAATACGCCGCTTGTGCTTATCGCAGGCTGCGTGGGCCTGGATCATAAAGAGAAACTGGATCTTCAGGACATGTTCCAGGAACCGGTTATTTCTCCCATGGTGAAAAAGACCCTTGTCTGCCAGAAAGCCGAAAGGGCCCAGGAGTTTGTCGACATGGCCTTTCGCATCGCGACAAGCGGCCGCCCCGGACCCGTTTACCTGGAGTTTCCCGTGGATGTGCTCAACACTTCTGTTGAAGAAGAAACAGTTAAAAAAATACAAACAGCCGTCGTATCAAAACCGGTGGATCGCCAGGGAGCAAAGCAGGCCATTGAAATGATTCGCAATAGCGAAAAACCGGTGGTGATTGCGGGTACCGGCATATGGCAGGCTGAAGCGGAAACAGACCTTGTCTCGTTTATCGAAAAAAGTTCGGTGCCCATATTTACGTCTCTTTCCGGAAGGGGCACCATCCCCGACACCCACCCCTTATGTTTTGAGAGTTCCCTTGCCATCAGACCGGGTCCGGCTTTTGCCGCCTTTATTGAAACAGACCTGATCATAGTACTGGGCACCCGGATTTCGCTTTACTACATGTTCGGAGATATCTTAAACCCGGCTGCAAAGATGATTCAGGTGGACATCGAGCCCGAAGAAATCGGGCGGAACCGGGCCATCGACCTTCCGGTGGTAAGCGATCTCAAAGCCTTCTTGACCGAGTGCAACGATATTCTGGATGCCCGGGCCCTGATTGATGAATTAAAAGGACAGTTTTCCGGGTGGATCACCACGCTTAAAGGGGCCGATACCGCCGGAAAAGAACCGAGCAAGGTCGACTGGGAAAGCACAAATACCCCCATCCATCCCATGCGCCTGGCCCGTGAAATTGATGATTTTATGGACAGAGAAGATGATATCGTCGTGGCCGACGGTGGGGATACCACTACGTGGATGGGGATGACCCGCACCATGAAACAGGCCGGCCATTACCTTGACTACGGCATTTTCGGTTCCCTGGCCGTGGGACTGCCCTATGCCAATGCCGCCAAATTGAGATATCCGGAAAAAAGGGTCCTGCTCATTACAGGTGACGGCTCTGTCGGGTTTAATTTTATGGAGTTTGAAAATGCCATTCGCAAAGGGCTGCCCATTGTGGTCGTCATCAGCAATGATCTGGGATGGGGCATGATTCGTCACAGTCAGGAAATTAGAATCGGCCATGCCATTGAAGCCGGCACCTTCATCGGGCAGGTGGATTATCATAAAATGGTAGAGGCCATCGGCGGGAAAGGCTTTTTTGTTGAAAAACCCGAGCAGATCCGGCCGGCCCTGGAAGCGGCCTTTGCCTCTGGTAAAATATGCTGCATTAATGTTATGACCGATCCCACAACGGTGAGCCCCGGCAGTATGGCTCTGGCGAATGTGGGGGCGTATAAGGCATAGGATAAACACGAATTATGAATGATGAATATGGTTTCGCTTCGCTCTGGCGGCAAATTTCAAGATTTTTTTCCAGGTTATCGGTCTTGTTGTCCTGGCTGTTTTTATTCACAATGCCCTGGCATTGAACCTGGGTTACTGGACAGGACGGCTTTTTCGCCTGGAAGAAGGGGACTGCCGGGCCGTCTGCCTTGAGGTGGGAATCCAGAATTCCGCCCTTGGGCTCATTTTGGTATTTAATTTTTTCGGCGGGATGGGCGGCATGGCCATTCTGGTGGCCTGGTGGGGCACGTGGCATATTATTGCCGGTCTGATTACTGCGTTTATTTTCACCCGGTTCAAAACAGCGGAAGAAATTGAGAAATAATATTTTTGAGTCGAAAGGCGAATCATGTCACAGCAGCCGGTTAAAGAAAAAGTCGTCGTGATCACCGGCGCAGCCAGCGGCATCGGACTGGCCCTGGCCAAAAAAATTGCGCAGGAAGGCGCTTTGATCGGGCTCATTGATATGGACAAGGCCGCCCTTGAAGAGTGCGAAAAACAGTTTGACGACAACGGGTACCGCACCGTGGGTGTTGCGTGTGATGTGACCCGGCAGGAGATGTGCGAGTCTGCCGTGGAGAAAATAATAGAAGTCTTCGGCCATATCGATGTGCTTGTCAACAACGCCGGTATTACCCAGCGAAGCATTTTTACAAAAACAAAGATAGAAGTGTTTCAAAAGGTCATGGCAGTCAATTTTTTCGGTGCCCTGTACTGCACCAAGGCCGCCATAGACAGTATTATCAAACGTCGGGGAATGGTTATCGTCAATGAAAGTATTGCCGGACTGGCACCGCTTCTCGGCCGGACCGGATACAGTGCAAGCAAACATGCCCTGCACGGCCTTTTTACCTCCCTGCGATGCGAACTCAGGCATACCGGCGCTCACGTGATGATCGTGTGCCCCGGATTCATCAAAACCAACCTTCAGACCCGGGCCTTGGGCGGAGACGGCAATATTACGAGGGTTCCCCAGTCGACGGTAGGGAAGCAGGATGCCCCCGAGAGCGCCGCTGAAATCATATACCACGGCGCCGTAAAACGTAAAAATCTGCTGGTGTTGACATGGATGGGGAAAATCGGCTACTGGGTCAGCCGAATCGCCCCTGTCATTTATGAAAGAATCATGACCCGGCAGTTTAAATCAGAGCTAAATAACTGAATAGTGAGAAGTGAGAAGTGAAAAGTGAGAAGTGAAGGTATTCTGTCGATTTTAATCCGCAGATTTCGCAGATTACTCCGGTTTACTAAAAGCAAAAGCAGATTTAACCCCGGTTGAATCCCCAGAGGGGACCCCAGTTAAACAGGGCAGGCAGGGCAGGCACAGATTTTAATATGTTCCATCGTTCATTTTGGGATAATTAAAAAATATTTTACCATGAAGATCATGTGGGCCATGAAGGGATAAAAAATAATTCTTCGGGTTCTTCATGATAGAGCAAATGTCTGAAATTATAGCCCGGAGTCCTAATTCCATAGATTTTAATAAAAAAGATAGAGCGAAGCGATACCACAAGTTTTCAATTTTCACTATTCAGTTTTCACTTTAAAGCGGTTTTCCATGGGACTAAAGGAAAGAAGACAAAGAGAAAAGGATCAGCGCAAGAAACAGATCCTGGACGCGGCACGCAGCGTCTTGTATGAAAGCGGCCTGCAGGCGGCTTCCATCAACAGAATTGCCAGGCTGGCTGAACTGGGCGTCGGTACCATATACTCCTATTATCAGAACAAGGATGAGATATTTATCGCCCTGCAGCAGGAAGGCCTGGAATTGCTGTGTGCAAAATTAAAAGAGATTGACGATACTGCGGCGGCCCCTGTTGAAAAACTGAAACAATATGCCATCGCGTATCTGGATTTCAGCCGGAACAACAGGGAATACTATGATATTATCAATTATTTCCTGGCATCGCCGGAAGTGATGTTCCCCCAGCCTTTGAAGGACCGGATCGACCGCCGGGGCAACAATATCCTGCAGGTTGTGGCCGGCACCATTAAAGAAGGCAGCGAAACCGGTATCTTTGTCGATGTGGATGCCGACCGCTATGCCATGATCCTCTGGGGTACCCTGCAGGGCATGCTGCAGCTTAGAAAAATGGAAAATACCATGTTAAAGGGGGAAGGCTATGAGGGCCTGTACGAAGAGTCGGTGGAAAATTTTATAAAGGGCCTTTACCTGTGATCGCAGCCCCTTACTTCATGTAGTAGCCCGACACGCGCCATCTTCCATCCGTGTCCAGCATGGGCGTAACGGTTTCAATGGCATTTTTTTCAATTTTATGCCTTTGTGCTGATTGTTATGATGCAATGCTTCTTTTTATTGACGCACAGGATGTTCCTTTAACGCCTCTTATTACTGAACCTTTAAACAATGATGAAAACGGACTATTTCACAGGGGCAATGATTTATCAATAACGTATATCAGCGGGACTGTGCGGCATGAATCTATGGTATGGTCACAGGCTCTTAAAGGAAATAACTATAAGCGCTGTCACCGCTGCTCATGGAGCAATAGAAACGCGTAATTTTAATCTTGTTTTTCTTTTTACAATCTCTTGGCGAGGTCTGACAATCAGGAAAATAAATTTTTATCCATAGCCTTTTCCCGGGCAGCTTCCCTGGTTATTATTTCTTTGCCTATAAGCTGTTTAAGGTGTTGATCCATGCTCTGCATCCCCACGGATGTACCGGTCTGAATAATAGAACGTATTTGAGATATCTTTCCATCTCTGATCATGCTGGCAAGCGCAGAAGAGCCGATAAGAATTTCAACGGCCGCGCATCGACCTTTGCCGTCTTTTGTTTTAATAAGCTGCTGGGCGATAACAGCCTTCAAGGATTCCGACAGCATGGTACGGGTTTGCTCCTGCTGTTCTGATGGAAAGGCGTTTATGATGCGGTCTATGGTTTTTGCCGCACTGTTTGTATGGAGCGTTCCAAAAACCAGAATGCCCAGTTCCGCACACGTCAGGGCAAGAGATATCGTTTCCAGATCCCGCATTTCACCCACCAGTATAATATCAGGATCTTCACGACTTGCTACTCGTAAAGCATCGGCAAAACTTCTTGCGTGGGTACCGATTTCTCGTTGCGAAAAAAGACATTTTTTATTGAGGTGAACAAATTCAAGCGGGTCCTCGATGGTAATAATATGTCCGTCCCGGTTGTTATTTATGTAATCAATCATGGCCGCCAAAGTGGTCGATTTGCCGCTGCCGGTGGGACCTGTAACCAGAACCAGGCCCTGTCTGAACTCAGCTATTGTTTTTATCACTTCAGGCATATGCAACTCTTCAAGGGTCAGGATTTTTGTTGGAATGATACGAAAAACAGCACTGATCCCGCGCTGCTGATAAAAAAAGTTACACCTGAAACGACCTGTCCCTTCCAGTTCATAGGCCATGTCAAAATCACGGTTTTTTTCAACATAGGCCTGCTGCTTTGGCGAAAGTAGTTCGAAAAGAATTTTAAGGTTGGATTCAGGTGTCAGAACAGGATGTTCTATCGGTACCAGATCGCCCTTCAGCCGAAGCAACGGCGGAAACCCTGTTACCATGTGCAGATCGCTTGCTCCCCTCTCCTTCATCTCCCTGAAATATGTATCAATGACGGCCATAATTTTGTCATACCCCATTCGTAATCTTCCGGTTTGCGTTTTTTTGTCGACATGTTTTCTATAAAGTTTCAAAAAGCTTTTTGTTGTTTGCGTTCGCTGTTGCGTCTTTCAGACTTATTTTTTTCGCTTTTAGCAACGCCAGAATAGATTCATCCATAATCATCATACCGGCCCCCTTTCCGGTTTGCATCATTGACGGGATCTGGAAGGTTTTTCCGTCGCGGATAAGATTGGCCAGCGGAAGGGTTCCAGTTAATATTTCGAGAGCCAGTTTCATAGATTTATTGTCCGTACCCGGTATAAGCCGCTGGGTGACAACCGCCCTCAGGGCTTCGCTCAGCATGGCCCGAATCTGGCTTTGCTCCCCCGGGGGATAGGCATCAATAATGCGATCGATGGTTTTGGGTGCACTGGAAGTGGCAAGGGTGCCTATTACAAGATGACCGGTTTCAGCCGCCGATATGGCAAGGGATATGGTTTCAAGATCCCTTAGTTCTCCGATTACGATAACATCCGGGTCTTCCCTCAGTGCACTCTTCAGCGCATTTGCATAAGAAAGGGTGTCCCTGCCGAGTTGGCGCTGATTAACAGTTCCACGCTTTACTGGATGTATAAATTCGATCGGATCTTCAACTGTGAGGATATGGTGCGCACGATTTGTATTTAAATAATCGACCATGGCTGCAAGAGTGGTTGATTTTCCATGGCCTGTTGCGCCGGTTACCAGAATTAATCCCTGATGATTATCCAGAAGTGTGTTAACACCGGCAGGCATCCCAAGTTCTTTCAGGGTTGGGATTTCAAAGGGAATTACGCGAAAAACAGCACTCAGGCCATTATGGTGAACCATTGCACTTCCGCGAAATCGACCAAGATTCGGTATTTCAATGGCAAAATCGAGCTGAAGTTCATTTTTAAGCCTTTTTTGCTGATCCTCGCTGAGGATTTCGTATATGGCCTTTTTGCATTGCTCCGGTGAAAGCGGATTGTTTTTGACCTTCCTGAGTTTGCTAAAATGCCGCAGAACGAAAGGCTCTCCGGGTACTATGTGAATGTCGGAGGCTTTCAAATTAACTGCCATTTTAAAAATTTTCTCCAATATCGCCATAAATGCACCTTTTATCTGTTATCACGAACCATTCGCGCGAATTAAATCTTAGCCTTATACAGTGTGTGCTTTGAATTATTGCGCTGTTTTATCGGTTATCATGTCGGCAGGCACAATGATTTCGATATGGTTCTTTTGAACATTTAAAAGGGATGTATGAAAAATCAGGGTGCCGTTAATGTCCGTCACTTCAGCATCCGTCACTGCTATAAAACTTTTTGCCTCAACAATATAGTCTGTCAGACGGGCATTTAAATAAAGGGAGATATTCCCCTTGATGCGGTGCTGTGCCGTCAGTATTACCACTTCAGTTTTGTCTGTTTGCTCACCCAATGCTTTATCCTCCCTATTGGTTGATTTTCAGGTATCATTTCGGGATCATTCATTTTTAAGGTATCCGGAGTTCAAGTCGAAACAATTGTTCTTCAACAGGGTCTTTTATTTTTTTCACGGCCCTTGAATCCGATACAAAAAACAACCGGTACCCCCAAGACCCAGAACAGGGGAATGTTTACTTTGACCGGACTCGCGCCCTTCAACCCGACTTGTCTAAGCCTATGCTTTTCGGAAGAGAATTTCAAGTTTTAAAAAAAGTGGTGCCCCTCGGCAGGATCGCCTATTTTATCGATTTTTCAACAATTTCAGCCCGCCCCAACCGGCTCGATATGGAGGTTCAAAAGGCCGGAAAAGCTAATAAACATATATTGACAAAAACATTTCAACTATATAAATTGGTTGCAAAAAGTATGAAATATTAGATTTTTTGACGCTTTAAAGTACGGTGGGGTAAGTGCGCTAATCGAGATGACACCGGCCGACACCGGCCGACACCCGGAATGCAACAGATTATTAAGCCTATTTGCGCATAAGGCCACTATTCGATATTCTGTTTTTTTTCTTCTGTTTTCGGCTTCACAAGTACAAGGGCCGTCATCATGACGGCAAGTGATATCCAAATCCATAACGAATGCTGTTCCCCAAAGATCAGTATGCCCCAGAAAACACCTGACAATGTAATAACATAGGCTGTCTGGCTGGCGAAAACAGGCCCTGTCTGCGTAATCAGATATATAAATGTGCCATAGGCCAAAATGCTGACCAATGCCATGGCAATAATAGACCACTCCACAGGTCCCAAAGGCCAGTTTATCGGTACAAAGACACCATCGCTGAACATAAGTGGTGTCATAACCACCGTTGATGCCAGAAACATACCCCCGGCCGTGGTATAGGCGTTTATGCCTTCCGGTAGACGGATAGCGATAATCATACTTTCCGTTGTGTAACACAGTGCCGCCGCAACACCGGCCATCACCCAGATCCATGAATCGGGATCAGGCATGCTCTCTTCAGGGCCAACCAGTAAAATGATTGAAAGCATGCCCAACAATACACCCAGCACACGTCCCGGCGCTATTTTTTCAACACGCAAAAATACAGCCGCAACAAACGTCATTAACGGGACTGTTGCTATGGTAATGGATAAAACGCCTGCTGAAATGCGGGATGCTCCGTAAAAAAGTAAGGTGTTGGGAATGGCAAGGCCGAAGATTCCGCATAACACATAAAAAATGACATGCCTGCGTTTCAAAGGAATCGGTCGGCGTTTTACCACACTGAACGAAATAAGTGCAATTGCCGCAATCAGGGACTGCCAGTAGGTGATTCCCATAGGGTGCCCGCCACCTTCTGCAGCAATTTTTGCAAGAGAAAATGTCAGCCCCCAGACGATTCCCAAGGTCAGCAGCACAATCCAGGCCTGGAATTGGTTAAAAATAGATATGGAAACCTCCTGAATCGGTTCAGGAAAAGTGCTGGTGTCAATTGTTACAGCAACTTTTGAATCAGTGCTGACTTTTTGTGACCCTTTACTATTTTTTAACTCGTGCATTGCAATTTGTCCGATACTATGCTGTTGTATTGCATGTCTGTGCATTTTGCGGGAAATAATGCCCTGTGTGCAGGCTTGAGGGGAGATGCTCAAATACCTGCAAATTTATGCCAACTATTTACCGATAGCGTCGATTTTTCCATACTTTATTATGGCCTGACCGGAAAGTGAGAAACATTTAAAATTTTGATACATTAGGTTCAAAAAAGTAAAACGAAGATTTCTCATCCGGATGCATTTTTCACTTGCATTGCAAACCCTAAAATGAAAAATATTCGTGGGAAATACTATGAGAAAAATCATCGAAAAGCAACTAAAATTTAATCAGCTTGACATTTCCAGCATTGAATTAGTTCTGCGTTTACGGGATGAAATTCCACAGCTATTGGCAAGCCTGCAGGCCAGGGTGGTATTTGGTTTTTTTTGTCGGATAGAGCATGGCCTTTATGGAGAGTGATCAGGGCCGCTGCTGAGAAGAAGAGACTATCGAAGCGAGGTCTATCAACGCGGTTCGAGTCAGGCACGCCAGCATGCGCTGCTTAACCGCTGCCGGTTATGGAAGGGAAAAAATGAAAAAATTGAAATTTGTGTTCCTGGTTCTAATTCCCGTATTATTTCTTTGTGGATGCTATGAGTCCAAAGTTCCATTGTCAAAAAATCCGTCGTCTAAAGTTGATGGGAGATTGATCAGAAGCTGGATAACCATTCCTAATGACAATAAGGAAAAGGATATTTTTTTATTGTTACGAAAATTTAATGAGAATGAATATTTAGCAGCCTGGAAAGAAGGTGAAGATGACAGAACTGTCATCGTAAGAGGCTTTAGCACCAGGATCAATAATACGAATATTATGAATTTGCAAAACATTACATCTCTTGAGAAAAAGGATAGGACATACGTTTTTGTCAAGTATGATTTCAATGAAAAAGGGAATCTGGTTATCAATATTCTTTCCAATGATTATGATAGTTTAAAGGGAAAGAAATTCAAGTCGTCTAAAGACTTTAACGATTTTGTCCAGAAAAACATTTCTCAAAAAGGATTGTTTGGCGACAGCATCGAATTCAAACCAACAAAAGAGATCCGTTTTGAGATTAATTCGTAATAAGTCGGTGCACCGGATGGCCATTCCGCCGGCGCTCTGTGGCAACCGGGAGTGAATGGTGTCACCTCTCGATGGGGGTGATTCACCGTAATAGTATCGATCCTCGGAAATCATTGAACGAGAGGAGAAAAAAAGATGGGAAAAGAATACGGGGTGTATCGCACGGACAAGGGGACGGGAAATCGTCGATGGGCATTTATTCTGCCGATACTTATTTTGTGTCTCTCCGTTTTATTGGCAGTGATCGGCTGCGACGGTTCCTCGGGGGGGCACTCACAGACGGTGATCAATTCTCTGGAGGATACTAATCCGCCCGCTGCAGACACGGTGACATTGAGATCTGCCCTTGACGCGGCAGCCCCAGGTGAGAAGATTACCTTTGATGAATCTCTTGATGGAGAAACTATCGAGCTTACCATTGTAGGCAACGATCATAGCATACTTGTCGGCGAATGGCAGGATATGTATCCCGATCTCGATGCCGGCGTGATGATCACCGAGTTGTATGGCTATTACGATCGTGACTTCGGCAAGTCCGCACTCTACGCACACAAAGACGTGGTCATCGACGCCTCGAACCTGCCCAACGGCATTACCATTGCCTGGGCCAACCCGAAGGTCGACGCCAGGGTGTTGGCCGTCTACGGCAACCTGACCATGTCAAATGTGACCATTACCGGCGGTAGAATCGTTGCAGAGGTGATGGAAGGACTCAACCCTACAACCCAGACGGCGACCCTGGCCCGGGGCGGCGGCCTTGCCGTCTGGGGCTTGGCACGACTGAGTCACTGCACCCTCCATGACAACCACTGTGACAAGTCTGCCGATACCGAACCAGAGCGTGATCAAGGCGCTTTCGGGGGCGGGATCTATGCGGATGTGGTGGAACTTGACGACTGTATCATTTCGGGCAATTCCTGCGTCGGCTCCGGCGTTTCCGGCGGTGGCGTCTTCGTCGTTGGCGGTGCTGATCACTCGGCAACCCTGTCAACCCTTGACCGCTGTGCCGTAACGGGCAATCTGCTCGAAGCCAGTGCTGCCTACGGTGCGGGTGTCTATTCCGACGGCGGTGGCATCGGTCAGCGAAAGACACTGAGACTGAGCAACTGCACCGTCGTCGCCAACGTTATCGCCGGTACCCCTTCCTTTCGCGGGTATTGGCGGGGTGGCGGAATTTACATGTCCAACGGCTATATGGAGCTGCAGGGGTGCACCATCGTCGAGAACCAGGTTTCCGGCTACTGGCGCGAAGACCTGCTGGGAAAGTGCAGTCTCGCAGGCGGCGTTGCGGCCACCATCGGTCTGGCCCATGCTGTGGAAAGTATGACCATCGGTCATTGCATCATCGCGGGAAATACCGTGGCGGACCTCGGCAGCGAAAAAGGCACCTATGCCCAGGACATCTTCACCGGTTCGCTGCTTTACTTCAAGAGCCGCGGCTACAATCGCATCGGTGTCATCGATTTTTCCCAGATGCTTGTTCCCGTGGGTGAACCCAGGTGGTGGTCATTATGCCGGCGGCATTATCCAAAGGCGGGCGATGAGAAGGTGGGCACTTTGAGCGATGTTCTCGATATCAGTGATGGCACTTATTCAACGGTGGCCCGGTCCATGGGTATTGATGCTGGTGAGCCTGCCGTTCTCTATTACCCGCCTACGGGCAGTGCCGTTAACCGGATTCCGTTGTCGTACACCGTCAAAGAAATCTTAGCCGAGTATACCGTCGAAGCCGGGAAGGAGGATAACTTCCTTGAGATTTTTCTTGCACGTGTGGAAGACCATTTCGGTCTTTCAGATTACGGACCCTCAGGTTTAGGTTTTGCTTATAATTTCACCGTTGAATTCGAGGATTTCCTTGCCACCAACGATGACTTTTATTACGATCCTTCGGATAATCGCATCTTGACGGTTGCAGCCACGGCTTTTTTCGGCCCCGCCGAGACCTGGGTCAAAGAGCCTGAAAACTACCCGCTGATTCTCTTCTGGCACCAGTTTGATACCGCCATAGCAGCAGCTGTACCGAGTCTTGGTGATGAGCTCATTGGCGACGACCAGTGGAATGACCTGTTTGATTCTGGCCCTCTCGATGAAAATGAATTTGTCGATTTCAGAATCGGTTACATCTCGGGCGCCTACGATTTGCTCGATCTGGATCAGATCGGCACCCCTCGACCTATAAACAGCCGCGGCGATATCGGTGCCATTGAAGAAAGATAAAAGCCCCCGTTCCAAGGGGCAAAAACCGCGCGTGCAGTGCCCGGTGTCTGCTGCGGAAAGGCCTTACCATTATCCATGAAGCCAAGTTTCGAAGAACTCGATTACCAGAAAACCCACATGGGCGAACTGATCCTTCAACGCCGGACCATGCTGTCCCTCAATGGCCGGGAGATTTACGAGATCAAGCTCGGCGAGGAATATCTCATGTCGAGCCTGTTCCATGAATCCGAAGTGGCCCTGGCAAATATCGGCCTGGGTGAGTTGGACGGGGCGGGGTGGGACGTCGTGGTCGGCGGCCTCGGGTTGGGCTATACGGCGGTGGCCGCTTTAAAGTTCAAGCAACTGAAGCGTCTGATCGTTATCGAAGCGCTGGCACCGGTTGTCGAATGGCACCGTCGTGGCCTGGTGCCCAACGGAAAAACGCTTACCCTTGATGACCGCTGTGTATACCGCCATGCCGACTTTTTTGCCCTGGTCCGCGGTGATGGCTTTGACCCGGACGTAAACGGCACCCAGTTTGACGCTATTTTGCTGGATATCGATCACACCCCGGAATTCCGGCTGCACAGCAGTCACGAGGACCTGTATTCAGAGGGCGGTATGCACCGGCTGAGATCGTTTTTAAAGCCCCATGGCATCTTCGCCCTCTGGTCAAACGATCCGCCGGAAGATGCGTTTCTTAAACTTCTGTCCACTGTTTTTGCCGGTGCCGAAGGTCATATTATTGAATTTGACAATCCCCTGTTGCAGTCTGTGGCCACCAGCGGCGTTTACGTGGCGCGTTGCAGCTAAATGCTTGGTTGACAAATTCACAAAATATTTATAGTAATTGCATCCTTTTAAAACAGGAGCCGACAGGCTTTCCGGCCGGAACAAGGATGTAAAAACGGTGAATACCATCAGCACGGACACAAAAATTGACAACAAACAAGAGACCCTGGCAGACATACTCGGGTGTATTCCTATTCTGGAAAAAATTGCGAACCGGTTCGAACTTCTGGCGCAATTGTCGGAACATCAGCGGATTGCCCTGATCACTGCTGCTGGAAAAATATCCCGGCCCGACCGGAAAGAAATTAAAAAGCGTAACAAGGACAAAAAACAGCAAAAACGCATGGCCGTTGTGGAAAAAGAGCGCCGGCTAAGGGCGGGTTCAGGGATCCGCAAGGCCAGAAAAGATGCGGTCTTTACTGCGCCCGTGCAGATTTCGTATGCCGCTCGGGAAGCGCAGAAAGAAGATACCGCCCGGACACTGGAAACGCCGCGGAACTGCTATGTGTGCAAGGCCGAGTTTACGCACCTCCATCATTTTTACGACGCCATGTGCCCCCAATGCGCCAAACTTAACTATCTAAAACGCTTCCAGACAGCTTCCCTTAAAGGGCAGGTGGCATTGATCACAGGCTCCCGGCTCAAAATCGGATATCAGGCCACATTGATGATGCTCAGGGCCGGGGCAAGGGTGATTGCCACTACCCGCTTTCCCAAGGATTCGGCCCTGAGATTTTCCGGAGAGTCGGATTTTCCCGACTGGGGCCACAGGCTCCAGATCTACGGACTGGACCTGCGCCACACCCCCAGTGTGGAGCTTTTTACCGACTATATTAAGGAAACCTGTCAGCGCCTGGACATCCTCATCAACAATGCAGCCCAGACCGTCCGACGCCCGCCCGGATTTTATGCCCATCTCATGGAAAATGAAACCAGGAATACGGCACAATTGCCAGTGGATGCCCAAGCTCTTTTGGGGCAGTATCAGACCTGTATCTCCAGGCTGGAATACGGGCAGGCGGAAAATGAAGGCAGTGAAAAGGCCTTACCCGTGACCTGGAACGGCACAGCCCCGGGCGTGGGGTTGCGCATGTCTGCCCATCTCTCCCAGATTCCCTATTCCTATGACCATTGCCTGAATGTACCGGAAGTTTTTCCGACAAAAAAACTGGATGCCGACCTTCAGCAGGTGGACCTTCGGAAGACCAATTCCTGGCGGCTGCGGCTGGGAGAGATCCAGACCTCGGAAATGCTTGAGATCCAACTGGTCAATTCCGTGGCCCCCTTTGTCTTGTGCAACCGGCTGGCGGATTTGATGAAACAGGAGTACACCGGGCAAAAACATATTGTCAATGTTTCGGCCATGGAAGGAAAATTCCTGCGGTTTAAAAAAGGCAGCCGCCACCCCCATACCAACATGGCCAAGGCCTCCTTGAACATGCTCACCCATACTGCGGCCAGTGATCTGGCGAAATACGGGATTTTCATGAATTCCGTTGACACAGGCTGGGTCACGGATGAAGATCCTGCCATCCTGGCCAGGCGCAAACAGGACTGCCATGATTTCCAGCCGCCCCTGGATATTGTGGACGGGGCGGCAAGGATTTGTGATCCGTTTTTTCACGGCATTCTGACTGGAAAACACTGGTGCGGTAAATTTTTAAAGGATTATTTCCCCATCGACTGGTAGTGCCGGATCTGCATCCGGACAGCCGGCTGCATCAATACACCGTTCTTTGGGAAAACCCCCTACACGAAAATGGATATGGAATTTTATTTTACCGAAGACCATCTGATTGCCTTTCTCAAGGCGGCTAAAAAATTGCTTAATTTTGGTTGAAGTATGGAGGTAATTTATGGAGTTATTTGAAGTTGACATACAGACATGTAACAAAGACGAAATCTGTGCCGCAATTTGTCCTGCGGGCATCATTGAAATACAAAAAAACGGATATCCTGCTCCTGCGGCAGGGGCTGAAGATATATGCATTCGATGCGGCCATTGTGTGGCGGTTTGCCCAACGGCCAGCCTCTCCCACCGTGCAATGTCCACGGGAAAGTGCCCGTCCATACAAAAAGAATTACAGCTTTCCACAGCACAATGTGAACAATTTTTGCGTGCCCGGCGCTCCATAAGAGCATACAAAAAACAATCCGTGCCTCAAAACGAGCTTTTAAAATTGATAGATTTGGCCGGATACGCACCCAGTGGACACAATTCTCAGAGCGTAAAATGGCTTGTTTTAGGAGACATGGATGAATTACAACATCTTGCCGGGATCACCGTTGACTGGATGCACTGGATGGAAAATAACATGCCGAAAATTGCGTTGTCTCTACATATGGACAGGGCGATCCGCCGATGGGAAGAGGGAAAGGATATCATCTTTCGAAATGCACCTGTTGTAATAATTGCCCATGCATCAAAAAATGATTTTTCAGCCCCGACATCAGCCACCATCGCTCTGACCTATCTTGAATTGGCCGCAACCAGTATGGGGCTGGGATGCTGCTGGGCAGGCTATTTCCATGCAGCGGCAACGACTTTTCCCCCTATGCTGGAAGCTTTGCCGCTTCCCGAAGATCACAAATGCATGGGCTCCATGATGGTGGGGTATCCCAAATTCAGATATTACAGACTTCCTTTGCGCAAGCCGCCTGAAATCACATGGCAATTATAATACAAACGGTAACCGTTCACGGTTGACAGTTACCGGTTCAAGCCTCAATCCGCTTTTGCCCTGGCCTCGAATTCAGCCACCAGGCCGTCGATGGTTTCTTCGGCACCTTCGGGCAGGGCCTTGGGTTGATGGTTTGCCAGAATTTCTATGCTTTTTTCATACGCAAGTTCAGTGAGGTCCCTGCCGTCGGTGATGTCCTGCCAGGCCTCTCGTGAGTGACGATCAAACAAAAAGGCCTGCGATTGAGTTCTGACCCGATCAAAGGTATGGCGATGGGTAAGAAACGTTCCGCCGGGGCCGACCTCGTCGATAAGATCCAGGGCCATTGATTCGTTGTCCACCCTGACGCCTTCCAGTATCCTGTGGATATTGAGAATACATTCATGGTCCATGATCAGCTTGGCGTAATCAAAGGTAATCCCGCTTTCAATGCCTCCGGCACCGAAAAGCATATTGGCTCCGGCAAAAGACAGGGTAAGCGCATTCATGGTAAACTGATAAGCAGCCTGCGCATCGGGAAGTTTGGAATCACTTACGCCTGAACCGATACGGCAGGGGATTTGATAATAATGCCCCATCTGGGCAATGGCCGAGCCGATAAGCGCCCATTCCGGAACCCCCACCACTCCCACTCCTGTTTTCAGATCCATGATGGTGCTGCATGAGCCAAAGGTGACGGTGGTCCCTTTTTGGGTGATCTGGGCCAGAACCAGGCCGCTCAGGTGCTCGGCCACGGTCTGAACGATCGTACCGGCCAGGGTGACAGGCCCGGTACCGCCGGAAAGGGCCATTGCCATCACATCTACGTTTATCCCGGCCTCCACTGCAGTGATGAGTGTTTCACAGAACTGCACGGTCAGGACCAGCGGACTGATTGGGCAGCAGGAACAGGTACAGATAGGCCTTTCACGCAGCTTGTCCATGCCTCCTGCCGCCGCCGCCGCCATTTTAACAATGGTCTCCACGCTGGCTTTATCCACCATTCCTATGGTGATGTGTTTGCTGTTGTGGGTAATCAGGGCGTGAAAATTATGCACGGCCTGGACAACCGGCATTTGATCCCCCGGGCAGAGGGTACGCTGACAGAAAGCAAGTCCGTCAAGGGCGTCGATGAGGCGGTAAACATCAAAGCAATCCTGTTTTGTGGAATTGCGATATTCACGGGTAACAGGGTCGATGATATTGACCTGCTCACCGAAAGTACTGAATCCAACACGATTGTCTTCAAGGTAAAAATTCTTTTCAGGATCCCGTGCATAATAGGTAATATTTTTTGGGGCGCTTGACAGGCTTTCCGTTACCATCCATTCAGGAATTTTGACGAGCCAGTATTTCCCCTTCCGGTCCACCGAAGCTCCCGCACTGTGCAATCGTTCGGCCGCTTCTTCCATTTCCACCAGAACGCCGGTGTGTTTTAAAATATGGCACGCGCCGTGATGAATGCTATCCAAATCGTCTCGGGTTAAATATTTCAATCCCAGGCCGTTCATGGCGGCCACGCCGGTTCTTTCTATCTGCATGTCCCATTCCTTTCATCTAACCCGGTCAAGCCGGAAATAATAAATTACAAGCACCAAAAGACAAACAAATTCCAATATCTAAATCTCAAATAAGAGTCAAAGCAAATTATTTGCTCACACATCGCCTGGAGTTGTTTTGTTATTTTGATTTATTTTTTGATAAAAACACCGAATTTTAGAATTTAGATACTAAGCCATGGCGGACAAAAAATTAAAGCCACTTGCGCCCCCCTGTATAATAAAGTTTGATCAAAACCAAGAAAAAAAACAACAAACGGCACACAAATGTTTTAAAAAAGAAAAATACTTCGGCGTACCCCCCTAATCTATCAAATCTATAGTAAGACATACCTTGTCCATCAAAGGGACGGACCGCCAAAGCCACCGGGATATTCGAAAAAACAGGTGTTGTCAGACTACCTTTGCAGGAGACTGCAAGACCATGTCAAAACAACATTCTTAAAAAGCGTTTGCCCTTCCTCGACTTTGACGAAAGCTTGACATTCCGATTATAGTTGTGAGATATTACATAAAAACAGCAGTATTTTTTCCCGACATCCTACCCGTACAAACAGGAGAAACTTATGAATATAATGAGATCAATTCTCAGGGCGACCCTTGTTCTGGCAACCGGCGCTGCCTGCCTGTTTCCTATTTTACTTCATGCATCGGAGTTTTCAGCAGATCTTCATATCTCCGCACCCCAGGCAAAATTTCTGTATAAATTATCCGTCATTGATACCCATTACCGCCTTGAAAAAATTAAAGGTCCCATGACCGTTCCGCCTTTTCCCACCATCATCAACCGCGCTACCGGCCTCACCTGGGGGCTCAACCCTCAAATGAAACAATATATGGAAGAACGGGATCCGGTAAAGACCATGATGATGAATCCTATCGCAGGATGGGCTTATATGCGAAAAGATTTGGAGAAGACGCCGGCCGGAACCGAAAAAGTTCAAGGATACACCTGCCGGGTTATTGAATTTCGGGAACCGGGTAAATCCACGGTCGCAGCCAGAGTCTGGTTTTCACAAAAACTCGATTTTATCGTAAAAGAAGTCACCTACGGCTTGAACGCCAATCCCGTGATGGAACTCAAGAACATCAAGGAGGGGCCGGTTGATGCGGCACTTTTCAGGATTCCGGCGGGATATACCAAAGCCGGAGGACCAAAAACGGTTCCAGTGACAGCGGCTTCTAAACCTCCTGCAGCTGCATCTACTACACCAGCTTCCGGAAATATCATATTCATTCTCGATGCTTCCGGCTCCATGTGGGGGCAGGTGGAGGGAACGGCCAAGATCGCCATCGCAAAAGAGGTGCTCACCGGTTTGATCCGGGATCTGCCGGAGGATGCCGTAGTCGGGCTTGTGACATACGGCCATCGCCGCAAGGGGGACTGCGACGACGTTGAAGAACTGATCGCCCTGGGGCCGCTGGACAAGGCAAAGATGACGGCCCGGATCCAGGCTCTCAGCCCCAAGGGAAAGACGCCCATCAGTCGGTCCGTACGCCTGACCGCCGGGCGCATCAAACACCTGGAGGACGAAACCACCATTATCCTGATTTCCGACGGCAGGGAGACCTGCGACCCGGATCCCTGCGGCCTGGTGAAGGAACTCAAGGCGGCAGGTATTAAATTCGTCATGCACGTCATCGGGTTCGACGTCACCGAAGAGGAGCGTGAACAACTGGAATGCATGGCCAGGGCCGGAGGAGGAAAGTACTACACGGCCGGTAACGCCGGTGAATTTCTTGCGGCGGCTAGGGAAGTGGTTGAAGCACCGACCTTTACCGGCGGGTATTTGAAAATAACATCTCTTAAAGAGGGGCAACCCTTCGATGCCCGTGTGGACGTGTACCGCCAGAGCGATAACAAAAGCATGGGCAACCAGAATACCTGGTTTCGAAAAAAACCGGCGGAATTCAAACTGGTGCCCGGCATCTACAGTGTATCCGTATTGGACCGTTCAGTAACACCGCACCAGCGGCAGGAGATTCGGGATATCGAAATCGTGTCCGGCCAGACAGTGGAAAAAACTCTGTCATTCGGCGGAGCGGGTATTTTGCGTATCAAGACTGTCAAGGAGGATCAGCCCTTCGATGCCCGTGTGGACGTGTACCGCCAGAGCGATAACAAAAGCATGGGTAGCAAAAATACCTGGTATCGCAAAAAACCGGCGGAATTCAAACTGGTTCCGGGTGCCTACTATCTGAAGGTAACAGATCGTTCGGTGACTCCGCACCAGCGGCAGGAGATTCGGGATATCGAAATCGTGTCCGGCCAGACGGTGGAAAAAA